>Ga0208692_1000326_pt1 | contig 38259 bp, 30 predicted proteins | sample June2015DPH_20_1_3_FD_184721 | JGI IMG/M metagenome (GOLD analysis project Ga0208692, IMG submission 184721) | Peatland microbial communities from SPRUCE experiment site at the Marcell Experimental Forest, Minnesota, USA - June2015DPH_20_100... | ecosystem: Environmental > Terrestrial > Soil >... | reverse complement strand
AGGGGACCAGCTTCTTCGAAGCGTTCAGAATCGCCGACGATATCCTGCGCCAGGGTGTTCAGGGTATTTCCGATATCATTACCATCACGGGAATAATTAACCGCGACTTCGCTGACATCAAGACGATTATGGAGGGAATGGGCTACGCGGTAATGGGAACCGCCGTGGCCGAGGGAGAGAACCGAGCCGTCGAAGCCACGAATCGCGCCATTTCCAGCCCGCTGCTCGAAGATGCTACCATCAACGGCGCCCAGGGCATCCTGCTGAATATAACTGGATCCAGCAAGCTCACCCTGCATGAAGTTCACGAAGCGTCCAGCATTGTGCAGAAGGCAGCGGCTGAAAACGCCAATATCATTTTCGGCGCCGTTCACAATGAGTCCATGGGTGATGCGGTGAAGGTCACGGTCATCGCCACGGGGATCAAATCCGAGAGATTGGGCCTCAAGCCATTGACCGGTCCCTCGCTTGCCATTCGCACCGCGCAGCAAAGCGTTAGGACGGCGCTCGCAAGGAAGGAAAAGCTTCCCGTGGAACAGGGGCCTTCGGAGATGAGCACGGAAATCCCCAAAGATGACTACGACGTGCCAGCCTTCATCCGGCGACCCAAGGCTGAAACGAAGTAAACCGCATAGGGACCGCGCGTCCTCTGACCACAGGGCCTGACCCGTAGCTACCTGAGTTTGCCGTCCGGTTGCTTCCTTTTTCGCCCTATTCCCTGAAGCCCTGGGATGGCAAAGCAAGTCCGGCATGTATTATTCCGACCCAAGAATTCGGGCTGCCTATGCGGAGTGCCGGCGCCTGGCGCGCCGCCATTATGAGAACTTTCCGGTCGCGTCGCACCTTGTTCCTCGCGACAAGCGTGATGCGCTGGCAGCCATCTATGCCTTTGCTCGATACGCGGACGACGTTGCCGATGAGCCGGGAGTCGAGGGCAGACTCGAGAAAATCGCTGCATGGCGTGAGATGCTCCGTGAGTGCTACTCCGGAAAAGTCCATCATCCGGTTTTCCTGGCGCTTCACGACTCGGTGCGGCGATTCATCCTTTCTTTGGAGAATTTTGAGAACCTGCTGCGCGCCTTTGAGTCGGACGTCGGCGTGAATCGTCACCGGGATTTCTCCTCCTTGCTCGCCTATTGCGACTGCTCGGCCAACCCCGTCGGGCGGCTGGTTCTCGAACTGTTCGGCCATCGCGACCCGGAACTCTTTGCGCTTTCGGACTGCCTCTGCACGGCGCTTCAGCTCACCAACTTCTGGCAGGACGTCGCTCGGGACCTCGAGCGCGACCGGATTTACCTGCCCCTGGAAGACCTTCAACGCTTCCACTACACATTGGATGACCTGCGCGCCGGACACGTGGACGACCGCTGGCGTGAATTGCTAAAGTTTGAAATAATGCGTACCCGCCACTTTTTTGAGCGAGGCAAGGCGCTGCCGGAGAGAGTCGCGCCGCAATTGCGCGTCCAGCTTCGCCTGACGTGGCTCGGCGGCATGAGCGTGCTTGGCAAGATTGCACGTGTGGGCTATGACGTTTTCCGGCGTAGACCATCGCTGAGCAAGCTGGACTTTGTGCGTCTTTATTTCCACGCCCGGTACGCTTTCTGCGTAGGGAAGGGGGAGCACGCTGCCACCATCGCGAGCCCGCCATGAGCGCTTCTGTGAAAGACTTCCGCTTCGCCACGCCGCGCCTCACCAATTTCTACTATTCCTTTGTGTTCCTCCCGCCTCAGAAGCGGCGTGCCATCGAGGCGGTTTATGCTTTTGCGCGCCGGGGTGACGACCTCGTGGACAGTGGCCTCGCGCCGGATGAAGCGGGGCGCCAGATGGTGCGTTATCGCAAGGCGCTCGAGGCTTGTTACGCTGAGCCGGGCGCGGCTTTGGAAGACCCCGAACTGGCCGCCCTTGCCGAGAGCATTCGGGAATTCAAGATCCCACGCCAACCCTTCGAGGACCTCATCCTGGGTCTGGAAATGGATTTGAATGGCGCGCGCTACCAGACGTTTGACGACCTTTCGCTTTACTGTTATCGCGTCGCTTCCACCATCGGACTGATTGCCATTGAAATATTTGGTTACACGAACCCCCGCACACGCGATTACGCCGTGAATCTTGGCAAAGCCATGCAACTCGTCAACATCCTGCGAGATATCCAGAGCGACGCGCAGCGCGGCCGCATTTACCTGCCCCGGGAGGACCTGGACCAATTTGGTGTGCGTCCCGGCGAACTGTTGTCAGGGGTCTGCAACGACCCTTTCATTGAGCTGATGCAGCTCGAGGGTGACCGCGCCCGTCATTTCTTCAGCGTGGCACGCCAGTTCCTTCCGCCGCTGGACCGCCGCTCCATGGTGGCGGCGGAGATCATGGCGGCGATTTACTGGCGCATTTTGGGGCGGATTCAAAAGCGGTGTTACAACGTCTTTGGCAAGCGAGTGTGCCTGCGCGCTACGGAAAAGCTCTGGATCGCGCTTTGCGTTTATCTCGGGCTGGAGTGGCACAAGTAGAAAGCAGAACTCAGAAGTCAGAATTGATGAGCCAGATTGGTCCCAGTTCTTCCCTACCTGCCACCTGCCGGTATGTGGTAGGTAGTAGGTGGTATGTGGGGGGGCTTTGCCTTTTGCGTTTTGCGCTTTGCCCTTTGACTTGTTCTTCCCGATGCAGAGAGGAGCAAGTCAAAAGGCAAAACGCAAAGTGCAAAATGCAAAAGTAAAAGCCAAGGGAAATGCCCATGATGAGCCTTAGTTCTGTGCATCGGGAAGAACACCGCCTACCACCTGCTCTTCCCCGCCTGCCGAGAGAGTCAACCGTCGAAGGCTGGCTGCACCTCTTTCCCCACCTATCACCTACGACATACCATCTACCTCCTTTGCTTTCAATAACATTCCCGCTTTAAGCGGCTAAGCACCTGTGTCTTCATAGACATTCCCGCTTTGCCCCCGAGTTTTCCACAGCAGTCCTTTGTTTTCATAGACTTTCCCGCATCGCTCGTTCATTTTTAAAAGTTACTGCGGTCGTCTTGGGGAAGGGTAGGCAATGACATAGTGTCGGGTTGGAGAAAGGGTGGGGGAGTAATTTGTGAGGTCCCTACGCTCAAGGCAAAACCGCTTAACATCACATTCTAGGCTAGCATATTAGGTGTAGCTTGTCAAGAGTCTTTTTCGAGCCGGGCCAGTACTACCAATACAAACGCGCAAAGTGGCGTTACGTGCCTGTTCCAGCCGCCACGGCGGGGCAATGAAACCCTGGCCTTCGGTTGCGGCCGAAGCCCGCGCTGGGGGACTGGCGCCCGAATCCTGCATTTCTGACTCCTGCCCTTGTTAGTTGTTAACTCTGACTCCTGAATCCTGAATCCTTGTTGAGCCCCCAATAGCCAGCCCCTAGCCCCCAGCACCTGACGCCTGACCCCCGGCACCTGAAACCTGCTCTAAGGGTAGGGCATTTTGCCTTGACCTCGTGGTATAATTACACTGTAGTGAAGTGTAATGGACTGAGAGGGAGGGCCTATTCTATGCCGCGGACCAGCGTTCAAATGACGGTGAGCCTGCCACCGGACCTCTACCGGCGGGCGATGCAAGTAGCGAAACAAGAGTACCGCTCTAAATCAGAGCTTGTGCGCGAGGCGTTGCGAACGTACGTGAGCCGAAAACGGATGGTTCATCAGGCCCGTAAACGCTTGTCCCAGAATCTCCGCACGAAGGGTATTGAAACCGTAGCCGATATCGAGCGCTTCGTGGATGAAGGAAGGGCTTGAGTGCTGCGGGTTGTTCTCGACACGAACGTTCTGAAAAAGTAGGATCGAGGAAGACGACTATCTCGAAGGGCTGAAGAATCTCGCCAACGCATGGTAGCTGGCTGCCGGTTATCCGTCTTCAGCCACGACACAAGTGGAGGAATATTCTGACAGGAGAGTTGGCATGGAAAAACGATGGTTAGGGAATAGCGATCTTCATATTACTTCGCTGGGAGTTGGCGCCTGGGCTATGGGTGGATCGGGGTGGGGCTTTAGCTGGGGCCCGCAGGATGATAAAGACTCAATCGCGGCCATCCGCAAAGCGATCGAGTCCGGTATGAATTGGATTGACACGGCCGCGGTCTATGGGTTGGGGCACTCGGAGGAGGTGGTTGGCCGCAGCTTAGAGGGTATCCCGCACAGGCCTTATATCTTCACCAAGTGTTCGCGGGTCTGGAATGAGCGAGGTGAACTCAGCGGCAGTCTCAAAGCCGGATCCCTCCGGCGCGAGTGTGAGGCGAGTCTGAGACGGCTCAAAGTGGACGTCATCGACCTGTACCAGATTCACTGGCCACTACCGGATGAGGACCTCGAGGACGGTTGGACGACGCTCGCCAAGCTTAAGGCAGAAGGCAAGGTTCGTTACATCGGCGTCTCGAACTTCAATGTTAGCCAAATGAAGCGAGCCCAGGCCATAGCTCCCATAACCTCACTTCAGCCGTCCTATTCCATCCTGGCACGCGACGTCGAGAAGGAAATCCTGCCCTACTGCGCCGAGCAGAATATCGGAGTGATTGTTTATGCTCCCATGAGGTCTGGGCTGCTTAGCGGTGCGATGACTCGGGAGCGGGCCAGCGCTCTCCCTGACAACGATTGGCGTTGCCGGGACCTGGACTTTCAGGAGCCGAAGTTGTCTCGCCATCTTCAACTTGTTGAATTGCTGCGTTCGATTGGCAAACGACATGGCCGGACTCCCGGTGAGGTGGCAATTGCCTGGACGTTACGGCACCCCGCCGTGACCGCCGCCATTGTTGGCCTTCGCCGCCCAGAACAGGTTTCGGGAATAATTGGGGCGGGAGAATTTCACCTCAGTTCCGAAGAAATCGGGGAGATCGACAGCTTCTTTGATTCTGCGGTCACCACGCGGGCCTGACAGCACGGTTCTTCGAAGCAGACCGTTCCGGACCCGCACCATAATCGACGTTCAAATGGCGGTATTGCCTGGTGCAGAAGAGTTTCGATTCACGCCGGGGCCGGGTCCTGACAAGGGGGGCTCGTCTTTCGGATTATCATTTCGTCGCTTCGGTAGCGTGCCCAGGAGGAGAGTTGGCACTTACATCCTTTGCCTGGGCGAGGACATCCGGCGGAAACACCCAGGTATCTCTCAATTGCGCAGGGACACGCCGGTTAATGAGAAAGATCTTCGGAATCTGGTAGAGGATCGGCAAGGTGGCGGTATCTTCACCAGAAAGGACACGGGCCGCCAAGTCGCCGACTTGGCGGCCGATTTGGTAAAAATCCGCGCCGATGGCGAACAGGGCACCCTGGCCCACCGTTGGAGGCAAGGTGGCGATGACGGGAATCCGCGCCTTGCGGGCGGAGGCAAGCAGCGTGTCGGCGCCGACAGCAACGGTGTTATCGCCGGTGATCAAAATAGCTTCCGCGCCACGAACGACCAAGGAGTCGGTGACTTCGCCGACTGCTGTAGAGTGCTCGACATTACCTTCCAGCAGCTCCAGCCCGAGGCGGCGGGCAGCTTCGCGGGCCGCGTGGGTGTAGGACTGCGAGTTGGCCTCCGCCGGGTTCCACGGCAGCCCTACGGACCGCAGGCGCGGATTGAGCCGTCGCGCCATTTCCAGCACTTCGCCGACCGGCATGTAGCTGCCGATGCCCACCATGAACTTCGGATGGTCGTAAGGGTTTGTTGGATTGATGCCGACGCGGGCCGCGAGCGGGTCTGAAACAACACCAAAAATATGCTTCACCTTGCCGTCGCGGTTCGCTCTCGCCACCGCCTGGAGGCAGTTGGTACTTATGGTGATGACGTGGGTGTACTTCCCGGAAACCATCTCCTGCGCGATCGAGTTCATTGTGCCCGTATCACTCTCGGCGTTAAAGAAGCGTACTTCCATGGTCCGGCCGTCCACCCAACCGTGGTCGCGCAGCGAATCCATTAGCCCTCGCACGCCGAGATCGAGGTGGGGGTTGGAGTTGTACTGGAATACGGCTACGCTCGGCATCCCGGCGCTGGGAGAGCGATGCCTCCAGTCCGAAAGCAGGAGCGCAAGCGAGGCGAGCGCGATGATCGACAACCCCAGGCCCAGTCGCCGCACCAGCGTGAAAGCGACCCTCGACGCATTCATTGGCTTCTCACTTTCCGTTCAGACATAACAGAGAAGTAGACGGTTCTCAGCCTGCGCCATAATCGACTTGAAAGCGCGGTATTGCTTGGTGCGGAGGGGTGCGGCTTACAGCAGGGTTGCTTCCCCCGGCAGGGAGGAAGCTCGCCCTTTTGATCTTCACCTCGTCACTTCCTTGTGCTGGCCTGTAGGTGAGGCGGCACTCACGTCCTTTGCTTGGGCGAGGACATCGGGTGGAAACACCCAGGTATCTCTCAATTGCGCAGGGACGCGGCTGTCAATGAGGAAGATCTTCGGAATCTGGTAGAGGATCGGCAGGGTGGCGGGATCTTCACCGGAAAGGACACGGGCGGCCAAGTCGCCGACCTGGCCGCCGACCTGGTAATAATCCGCCCCGATGGCGAACAGGGCGCCGTGGCCAACCGTCGGAGGCAAGGTGGCCATGGCGGGAATGTGTGCCTTACGCGCGCGGGCGAGCACCGTATCGGAGGCGATGCTTACGGTGTTATCGCCGGTCATCAGAATAGCTTCCGCGCCGCGAGCGACCAAGGCGTCGGTGACTTCGCCAACTACGGTCGAGTTCTCGACATTACCTTCCAGCAACTCGAGACCGAGGCGGCCGGCAGCTTCACGAGCCGCGTGGGTGTAGGACTGCGAGTTGGCCTCCGCCGGGTTCCACGGCAGCCCGACAGCCCGCAGACGCGGATTCAGCCGCCGTGCCATTTCCAGCACTTCGCCGACCGGCATGAAGCTGCCAATGCCCACCATCCACTTCGGATGGTCATAGGGGTTTGTCGGATTGATGCCGACGCGGGCCGCGAGCGGGTCTGCAACAACGCCAAAGATATGCTTCACCTTGCCGTCGCGGTTCGCTTTCGCCACCGCCTGGAGGCAGGGGGTACTTATGCTGATGACGTGAGTGTACTTCCCGGAAACCAACTCCTGCGCGGTCGAATTCATTGTGCCCACATCGCCCTCGGGGTTAAAAAAGCGTACTTCCATGGTCCGACCGTCCACCCAACCGTGGTCGCGCAGCGAGTCCATTAGCCCTCGCACGCCGAGATCGAGGTTGTGGTTGGAGTTGTACTGGAATACGGCCACGCGCGGTATCCCGGCGCGGGGAGAGCGATGCTTCCAGTCGGAGAGCAGCAGCGCAAGCGAGGCGAGCGCAATAATCGACAAGCCCAGGCCCAGTCGCCGCACCAGTGTTAAAGCGACCCTCGAAGCACTCATTGGCTCCCCACTTTCCGTTCAGACAGAGCAGGATTCAAGATTTCAAATTCCAGATTTCAGAGGACAAACTCCTGACCAGCCGCTGCACCAGTGCTAAAGCGACCCTCGACGCACGCATTGGCTCCCCACTTTCCGTTCAGACAGAGCAGGATTCAAGATTTCAAATTCCAGATTTCAGAGGACAAACTCCTGCCCAGCCGCTGCACCAGTGCTAAAGCGACCCTCGAAGCACTCATTGGCTCCCCACTTTCCGTTCAGACAGAGCAGGATTCAAGATTTCAAATTCCAGATTTCAGACATAACAGCGCTCCAGCATCTCGGCGGCGCTCTCGTCCAGCAGATCTGACCGTCTTAGTTCCTCGAAACGTTCCAACAGCTCCTCGGCGCGTACGCGCTTCTTGCGGTCGCCCGCCAGATCCTCGATCAACTGGCCGCGGTGCATCATCACCAGCCGATCTCCGAAGCGGGCCGCCTGCTGCATGGAATGCGTGACCATCAACGCTGTGAGCCTGTCGCGCGTGATAATCTTCTCCGTAAGCGTGATGACCTGGTCTGCGCTCTTGGGATCGAGTGCGGCAGTGTGCTCATCGAGAAGCAGCAACTGGGGTTTCTGCCAGGTGGCCATGAGCAGAGTGAGGGCCTGTCGCTGTCCGCCCGAGAGTGTGCCGATGGGCGCGTCCAGGCGGTCCTCGAGTCCCATGTTCAAGCGAGCCACCACCTCCCGGACCTCGCGCCGCAGGCCGCCGTGCACAGCCCAACCCAACCCTCGACGAAATCCCCGGCGCGCGGCCAGGGCAAAATTCTCCGCGATGCTGAGTTGGGGACAAGTGCCGCTGAACGGATTCTGGAACACGCGCCCAAACAGGGCGGCTCGCCGGTGTTCGGGCCAGAGTGTGATGTTCCGTCCGGCAAGGTGCAGCGTCCCTTCGTCCACCAAGAAAGAGCCGGCGACGGCGTTCAGCAACGTGGATTTGCCTGAACCGTTGGTGCCGATGACGACCGTGAAGGACCCGTCCTGGATGTTGAGCGTCACTCCCTGGAGGGCTCTCACCTCGTTCACGCTACCCCGGTTGAATGTCTTGAGGATGCCTTTGATCTCAAGCATGGGCGAGCCTCCGTTTCCAACCTTTCAAAAAGGGGATCAGTTTGGGGGTAACCAGAGCGAGGAAGACAAATGCGGCCGTGAGCAGCTTCAGGTCGTTCGGGTTCACGCCCCAGCGCAGGGCGATGGCCACCAGCAGCCGGAATAGCACCGAACCCATCACGGCGCCGGTGATGGTATAGCCAAGCTCGAGAGTTCCCACCATCGCCTCGCCGATGATGACGCTCGCCAGGCCCCAAACGACCATGCCGATGCCCATTTGTACATCGGCGAACCCCTGATACTGCGCCAGCAGGGCGCCCGAGAGCGCGATGAGCCCGTTGGAGATCGCAAGGCCGAGGATGATCATCGTTCCGTCATCCACGCCCTGCGCTCGGATCATCTGTGCATTGTCGCCGGTGGCGCGCATGGCGGTCCCGAGATTGGTCCGGAAGAAGAAGTAGAGAACAAGTGCCACGAGAGCGATCAAAAGCGGACAAAGTAGGAGCTGGCCAAGGTCACGCACGCTCACCTCCCAGCGCAAGAATGTGACGGTGGAGGCGCCGAACACCTTTTGGCTGAGCGCTTCGACTTCGGAAACCAACGTTCTTTCGTTCATCAGCGGAATGTTGCTGCGCCCCATGATGCGCAGGTTCACGGAGTAGAGCGCCGTCATGGTCATGATGCCTGAGAGGAGTTTGTTGATATTGAACTTCACAGCCAGGATGGCGGTGACGGCTCCTGCCAGCGCCCCCGCGAAGAAAGCCAGCGGCGTGGCGAGTAGCGGGTGCCAGCCCTTCACCAGCAGCACAGCCGTGAAAGCGGCACCCAGGGTAATGGATCCTTCGGCGGTGATGTCCGGAAAGTCGAAGATGCGGAAGCTGATATACACGCCGAGTGCGAGAAGAGACAAGATGAAGCCGATGGTCAGAGATCCCAACAACAAGCTCATAGGGTTCCCTCCTGGGGAACGAATCGATCGATGGGGCCGAACCAGCAGGCGCCGCGGAGAAACACGCTTTCTCCACCGCCGCCGGCTGGCCGGTCGTCGGCGAGCAGGTGCATGACTCCCTGCAGCCCGCCTGTGTCGAAAAGCTTTCCGATAGTGGGATGGAGTTCGATGCGGCCTTTTTGCAGCGGGTGATAGCCGAATGCCGCGGCATGGAAGTGTCCTTTAACAGCATCGTCGGGCCTTATGGGACGGAGCAGAGGGGCCAACTGCGGAGGCGGATCGTCCGAGACGACTCCCGCGATCACCGCCACGGAACGCGTAAAGCTACGCTCCGGCGAAAAGGAGAGCCAGCGGCGGATCTCAGGATGCTCGAACACCCGCTGCGCGCCGCCAGCGACCGCAACCGGTGGACGCTTCAGAGAAGCGCCGAGCAGTCCCGCCGATTCCGCCACGAGCGTCAGACCCACGGAAGCTCCAGGAAAATGCCGCCGTGCCTGCGCCAGAACGGCGCTGAATGGCACGGGTGCGCCGGAGGCCACACATTCAAATCTCATCAACTTGCGAAATCCCCCACGGCAGGCGATGCCGTACAGCGCGGTCACTTTCGGAACGAGGGTGCCTGAAGCCACCAGATAATCCGGATAGTTGGTGCCGTCAGTCGGTTGGCACGCGGCGTTGCCAGCCACGGCAAGGAATTCGCCGAAGCGGTCGCGGCACGCAAGGAATCCCTCCCCTAACGCGCCGAGGCCGAGGGCGAATACATCTTTCGGCAGGGTCAAAATTTCGCAGTCCCGCCCGCTGAAATCCGCCTGGGGAAGTAGTTGCGGGCGCCCGGCGGCGCGGCACGCCAGAGTCGCGGAAGCCTCGTGGCTGTAAGTTTCGAAGACGCAACCATCCGTCTCGATTCGTTCCGCCTGCGGTTCTGCCGCCGCGGTGGTCTCGCCGGCACTCCCCCCAAAGAGCAGCGGACCCAGACCGGCAAGGTCAATGACCTGCTTCACACCCGGGGAAGGGTACACGATGGCGAAGCTCCCCCCCACGCCCACGAATTCCTTGTAGGCCTCGACCAGAATACGAATTCCCCCTGAACTGACGTAAAAAGTCTGCGAAAGGTTGAGACGCAGGTTGTGCATGCCTTCCCGCAGTACGTCGTGGATGGCTTCGGCGAGATGGTTCGCCCAATAACCATCCAGACGGCCGGAGACCTTCAATACTACTTCGTTGGTCCGCTGTTCTCTGACTATCTCCATTCCGCCTGCCATGTCCTACCTCCTTGTCACGCCGGCGTCCCGGCCGCATTCTTCATTGCCGGCAAGACCCACGGCCGGGGCAACTGCCGGCGCTCCACTGCCCCGGCCTGTATTCCACTAACCTGCATGCGGAGTTCCTGTTAAGTCCTTTCTCAGGCGCAACCGGTTTTCTCCGCCCTGGCGTTCGTATTCAACGGAGTTCATAAGGCTGCGCACCAGATAGATGCCCAGCCCGCCGATGGGCCGGTCTACGAGGCTGCTTGTGAGGTCCGGCGGGGGCGCGTTGAGCGGATTGAACGGGATACCCGTATCGGTAATCGTAATGTTCAGCTCCTGGCCGGAGAGCCGTACGCCAACTTCAATGGCGCCTTCGGCGGGGGAGCAGCGACCGTGTTTGATGGCATTGATCACGAGTTCCTCCACCGCGAGGTTCGAGTGGTAGTGAGCTTCGTCGGGGATCTCGTGGCGGTCGCAAAACGCATCCAACCACGCCGTTAAGCGTTCGAGTTCCCCGAGGTCGGCATTCAGCCGGATGTGGTCCTCGGTCGAGGCGCTGGAGTCGACAGTCATTGGCCACGTCCTCTAGCGAAAGTCAACTCGCACCAGGGAAAAGTCGTCATCCAGAACATCTCCGGCATGCATTTCCTGGAGGGTTTTGTAGAGCGCCTCGATCTCCGAGCCGGATTCCGCGACAGGGCGGCTCAGGTAGTCCTGCAGTTCTTCGATGCTCCACATAGTTCCGTCCGGCCTATCGACTTCGTACACACCGTCGGAGAAGATGTAGAGGCGGGAGTTTGCCGGCACGTCGATTTCGGCGGCAGTGAAGTCCACTTTTGGGAATCCTCCGATGAAGAAATTCCTGGTCATCAGTTGCTCGGCAGGGCGGGAGTCGCCGAACAGCAGGGCTGGTGGGTGCCCGCCGCTGGAGTAACGTAACCGCCTGGTTCGTGGGCAGTAGACACAATACCAGATCGTGAAGTAAAGACCGTTTTGTCTTTCCATCTGGAAGCTCGCGTTCATTCCGCTGAGTACTGCGACCGGGTCACGGAAGTCCACGCCGGGCAGCGACTGGGAGCGAAGGACGTTGAGCGCGGAGACGGAGAGCAGCGCCGAGCCCACGCCGTGCCCGCAGACATCGAGCAGGTAGAGGGCGAAGTGGTCTTCGTCGATCCAGTGGTAGCCGAAAGAGTCACCCCCCAGGGTGGTGGAAGGCACGTACCGCCACATGGTAGTGACGTCTCCGCTGGAAATCGGTTGGGGGAGCAAGGAAATAACGTATTCGGCCGCCCGCGCGATGTCGTCCGCCAATTCCTTCTGGCTCTTGAGCAAAGCCTGGTAAGCTTCGTTTCTCTGCAACAAGTTTATATAGCCCTTCGAGTGATAGCGGATGCGAGCGACCAACTCGATGCGGTCCGGCAGTTTCACCAGGTAGTCATTGGCGCCGAGGGCGAACGCTTCGGCCTTCGTCACCGCTTCTTCCTTGCTGGAGAGCACAATCAGGGGGATGTCCTTCAACTTCGGATGGACGCGGAAAAACCGCACCAGCGCTAACCCGTCCACCTCCGGCATCACGAGGTCCTGTAAAATCACCGTGGGCGACCATGCTGCCGCGATAGGAATAGCCTTGGTCGGATCCTGGCAGAACTGAAACACGATGTCGGCCTCTGGCGCCAGCATGCGCCGCACGGTCTCGCCCACCATGGCCTGATCGTCGATCAGCAGCACCCGGATCTGGTACTCGGTCAAGGAGGGCGAAAAAGGCTTGCTCTCAGGAACTGGCATGGTGCTTAACTCCCTGTCTTTAATTCACGCAAAATGGCGGCGGGGATAAGGTCCACGGGTAGCGATTCCTCTGCGCCGCCGTTTTCCACTGCGGCACGGGGCATGCCGTAGACGATGGAAGTCTTCTCATCCTGCGCCATCGTCCGCCAGCCGGCCTCGCGCAGCGCGAGCAGGCCCTGGGCGCCATCCCGTCCCATTCCCGTTAGCAGGCACGCCACACCAGGCTGTGGCCAGTGGCGGACTAAACTGAGGAAAAACTCATCGACGGACGGGCGGTACACGTAGTCCACGGGATCTGCTGTGTAGTGGAAGGCGAGGTCTGCGCCCATCACGAGATGATCGTTGGTCCCCGCCACAAAAACGCCACCGGCCTCCGGTTTCATGCCTTCCCGGGCAAGCGAAACGGTGAGTCCCGTCTGTTCGCCCAGCCAATCGACGAGTCCCGGTGCGAACTGCACATCGAGATGTTGCACCACGGCCACGGCAGCCCCCAGATTCGCTGGCAAGCTGCGTAGGATGATGGCCACCGCGTTGGGGCCTCCCGTCGATGCTCCCAGCGCAACCATTCGCGGCGCACGGTCAGGCGCAGCCTGGGGGTGGTGTTGCACCGCTAACCCCGGATGTTGTGCATGGACGATGAGCCGCCCGATGAGAGCAATCTTTCGGAGGAGTTCTTCTCCGCCTTCGATCCCTCCGCTGGTGACGAACACCGGAGTGGCAACGGCGTCCAGGGCCCCGCAGCTCAAGGCCTCGAACACTTTGGCGGCGTTGCCGGACACGGTGGCGGTGACCACCAGGATGGCGCAGGGCGACTGCTTCATGATGACTCTAGTGGCTTGTGCGCCGTCCATTACGGGCATGATGAGGTCCATCAGAATGAGGTCCGGGCAGTCGCGGGCGCACTTCTCCACCGCCTCCACGCCATCCGCGGCGGTCCACGCCACCTGGTACCCAGGCACGCTCCGGATGAGCCGGCGTAGTACCTCGACCGCCAGGGCCAGGTCGTTGACGATGGCGATGCGCATCAGTTCTCCGCCTCCCCGATCAGATCCCGGACCGCATTGATGAGCGTTTCGTCCTGGAAGCTGCTCTTGGTTAAGTAATAGCTCGCGCCGGCCTCCAGCCCTCTGGCCCTGTACTCCTCCTGGTCCTTATAGGAAACGATCATCACCGGAAGGGACCTGGTGGGCGCGATGCCCTTGATCCGCTTTACCAGTTCGATGCCGTCCATGCGGGGCATATCGACGTCCGTCACCACCAGGTCGAAGCGGGAGCCTTGCACGGCGTTCCACCCGTCCATGCCGTCCACGGCGACGGTCACTTCGTAGCCGCGATTCTCAAGCAGACGCCGCTCCACTTCGCGCACCGTAAGCGAGTCGTCGACCACCAGCACATGCTTCCGGGCCGCTTTCTCCGCTCTGGCTGGCTGGCCGAGTTTCATCAAGCTGCCGCGAGTCAGGAGGTTGTCGATAGACCGCACCAAGTCTTCGCTGTCGAGGATGCCCACCGGCGAGCCGTCTTCCAGAATGGCCCCTGCACTGACGTTGGGCACTTTGCCCAGCCTGGTGGGAAGCGGGATTACCACAAGATCATGCTCCCCCACAAAACGATCAACTACGAGCCCATAACGGTTGAGCCGGTCGCTGAGCGTTAGTACGTGCAGGTTCCCCGCCGGGCGTACCGAGCTTCCCAAGTCCAGTACCTGGGTGGCGTCAATCAGGCCGATGTTCTGGTCGTCCACCCGAATGTATTGCCGATCCTCAACCACCAGCACATCCGCAGGCGGTACGCCCAGGACGCGGTCGATGCGCGTGAGAGGCAGCGCGTACGGCTGGCCCTTCACTTCGAACATCAGGGTGCGCAGTACCGATAGCGTCAGCGGAAGTTGCAGCACGAACCGCGTGCCCTCTCCCAGCTTCGCCGCGATGCGCACGTTCCCACCGACCTGGCGTGCCATCGATTGCACAACATCCAATCCGACTCCCCGCCCGGAGATCTCCGTCACGCGTTGCGAGGTGGTGAAGCCAGGCAGGAACAGGAACTCCAGCACTTCATTTTCGCTCAGTTTCGCTGCCAGGTCGGAAGTGGCGTAGTCCTTTTCGACGATCCGCCGGCGGATACGCTCCGGGTCGATCCCACCCCCATCGTCCGCTACCACGATCTCCAGAACTCCGGCAACGTGGCGGGCGCTCAGAGTCACCCTCCCTTCGGAAGGCTTGCCGGCGCGCGACCGCGAGTCCGGCGGCTCGATGCCGTGATCGACCGCGTTCCTTAACAGGTGGGTCAGTGGCGCTTCGAGCTTTTCGAGAATGTCGCGGTCCACCCGGGTGGATTCGCCTTCGATCTCGAAGCGGACGCTCTTGCCCAACGACTTTGCCATATCGCGAACCATGCGCGAGAAGCCGTGCAGACCGTCGGAGAAAGGGCGCATGCGGCTGGCCACGGCCTCGTCGTACATGCGGTTGGCCAAGTGCTCTAGCTTGCGTGAGAAACGCTCCAATTCGGTCAAGTAGGAGGGAATCGCGGCGTGGATCCAGCCGGCTTGTTGCAGCGCCTCCTCCAAGCGGGCCTGTGCTTCAAGCATCGACTCCTTGCCCATCGCCTCCAGGGCTTGTTCGACAGCATTGCTGAGTGCCGAGTGGCGTTGCTTAATGCGCTGCACCGTCTGCGTGAGGGGGTGCAGGGTCTTCACTTCTACCAGGCATTCGCCTGCGAATCCTGTTAGGCGGTTCAGGTTTTCTACGGAAACTCGCACCGAGGCATCCTCTGCCTTCTCGGCCGGGGCTTTCGGAACGGTCTCGGTTATCGGCGAGGCTGCGGGAGCAGGAGTCGCCGCCGGAACGGGAGTTGCAGCGGGAACAGGAGGAGGTAGATAAGGAGGCGTCGCGGGGCGAGGAGGCTGGGCAAATTGCTTCGCCAGGTCCTCAATTCTGCCCGACGCTTCCGCAAGCGCCGCCGGAATGCCGGTCGGCTCGCGGGCGGCCAGACCACTGAAGACGTCGGTGCCGCGGAGTAGCAGGTCGAAATCCGCACCCGTCAACTGCCGTTCACCGCGTTGCGCCGCGGAAAGCATATCCTCCATGGCATGGGCCAAGCGCACGGCGGAGTCTAGCCCCACGATGCGCGCGGCTCCCTTGAGTGAGTGTGCAGCGCGCATCAAGGTTTGGAGTTTTGCGGGGTCCCGGCGGGCCTCCGTTTCGACCAGAGCTTCTTCGAGAACCCGCGAGTGAATTTCCAGCTCGGTGCGAAACAAGTCGAGCAGAAACGGATCCAGGACCACAGGGACATCAGCACTGGCGGCAGTCTCGAGGGGAGGACCAGGCTTCGCTACCTCGCGCGGCGGCGATAGGAGTTGCTTAGCAAGTTCCTCGAGGTCGCGGCTGCGGGCTTCAAGATTTCGCGGGATTTCAGACGGGGGGCACGCCGCCAGCCGGCGAAAGAAGTCAGTGGCCGCTCGCAGGTGATCGAGATCGGCGGTGCTGAGCTGCCGCGTGCCGTGCTGCGCCGCCGTCAGGAGTTCTTCCATCGCCTGCGCCAATTGCGCGGCGTGGTCGAGCCCCACGATGCGAGCGGCGCCTTTGAGGGAGTGCGCGGCGCGCGTGAGCGGCTCGAGGCGGTTACGCTCCTGGTGTGTCTCCCCGCTCGCCAGCCCTTTTTCCAGGGCGAGCGAGTGTGTCTCCAGTTCCGCGCGGAACAGATCGAGTAATGACGGGATGCCGCCTGGGTCGCTTACCACCGCAAACTCCTGTCGAGGGAATTGAAAAACCTTTTCTCGTCGATCAGACCGACGTTGCGGCCGTCGAGCTCGAAGCACCAGGCGGTCTGCGCGGAAGGAGACTTGGCGAGCGTCACCGGGACTGTCCGCAGCCTGGCGCGTGACACACGCCGAACGCCGAGAATCTCGTTTGCGCTGAAGGCGAACCTCTCGCGGCCTGTCCCCACAACACACAGCCGAGGCTTTCCGCCCAGCTCTGCTTTTTCTTCGGCAGGGAGCCCGAGGGCCGCCTGAAGAGACACGCAAAGGAGTAGTTCGCCGTTGACGTTCACCATGCCCGCCAGCACGCCCCCGGAGCGGAACGGCAGTACATAGGCCCTTTGTGATACTGCAATCTCGTGGAACACTTTGGTCCGCAGGGCAAACCATTCCGAACCGATGCGGAAAACTACGACTGATACCGTGTCTGCGGCTGACGCGGTTGTCGCTGCGGCCAATTCCTCCGAAACTTCGCGCCGGTAATCCTCGGGCATCTCCCGGTCGAAGAGAGTGCGGCCAAGGTTCGAGTATTCCGGGCAGTTTCGGCAGTGTACGTAGCGACTCAGCACCTCGCACGATCGGTCGCCTGCGATGCCGATCTCACGCCAGCACAGATGGTCGTCGCCGATGTTCCGGTTCGTCATAAGCTCCTGTGTATCCGATCCCCCTCCGGCGCGAAGAAAACGCGCTGGCCGGGGCAAGCCCCGGCCCTACGTTACCGGATACCCTTCCTGCCGGGAGAGAACCCTGCCGGCGCGGGCACGGTAGAGGCGTGAACCGTCGATGTCCCCGTGCCGTTCGCAGAGCAGGCTCATGTGCAGTAACGACTGGTAATGGTGTGGATCGAGGAACAACGCCTTTCGGAAGAGATCCGCAGCGGTTTCCAGCTTTCCCTCAGATTCGCTGATCACGCCGAGCAGGGAATAGACATTGGGATCCTGGGTGCCCTCCGCAAGCAGACGCTGGCAGATGGCGGATGCGGCTTCCAGTTTGCCCTGGTCCGCCAGTTGTCCCGCCTCCTCAATGCTCACAGAGGCTGGGGCAGCTTGGGGGGCTTTCAAAGGCTTATTGGCATACGCAGGCGCAATCCGCCGTTGCTTTCTCACTGGGTGAATTGTGGCTGCGGCCTCGGTCGCAATCTGGCAACGCGCGAAGATGCTTTCCCGTGGTGGCCCTCCTTTGCGGCAGGCGAAGCTCTGCGGGTACTCCACTCGCTGGTAACCGGCCTCGAGAAACGCCATCAGCTCGGAGTGTCCTGTGAAAAGCAGACCGTCTTCGTGCAGCAGATCGCGCAAACTTGCGATGACCTCACGTCGGGCGGGCTCCTCGAAATAGATCAGGGCGTTCCGACAGAACACCGCATTATACGGCGCGCGTTGCCAATAGAGGGAGAGGTCAAGCAGGTTGGCTTTTTCGAAGCGCACCAGGCCTGTGACTTCCTCGCGGACTCGCCGCCCTTCCGGGTGGCGCAGGAAGTATGGCTCCCCCAAGTGGCTGGACTTTTCTCGGAACGAACTCTTCCCGTAAACCCCCTGTCTGGCCCGGGCCAGAGCCCGCTCGCTGACGTCTCCCGCGTCGATCCGGATCCGATCGGCTTCCAGTCCGGCCTCGAGAAGCGTCATTGCCACGGAATACGGCTCTTCGCCAGAGGCGCATGGAATACAAAGGACCCGGAAAGGCCCTGTGGGATTGGCCGACCGCCATTTCTCTGTGACATGTGAGGCGAGGAGCTGGAAGGGTTCTCTGCCACGGAAGAACCACGTTTCCGGAACGATGATCTCGTCCACCAGCGTCTCCCACTCTTCACCTTGCCCTTGAAGGAGGTGGGCGATCCTTTCGGCGCGATGCGCCGCCCCCACTTTTCCAATGACTATGTCCAAGGCGCGCTCCACAACGACGAAGCCGAGCAGTTCCGGCGACAAGCCGAGGCGCTCGGACAGTAGCCGTGTGACGGCAGCCGCCAAGTTCATGCAGCCTCCGACTCAGGGAACAGAAGAGCCCGCACCGATGCGGGTAACAGCTCATCCAACGCCAGCCGTTGGATCAACCTCCCGGCGTGCTCGGCTGTTCCGTTAAGGTAGGGGGCGTCCGGAATCTTCACCTTCTGCGGCTCGCGGCGGGTCTCCTCAAACGCGATGGTCTCGACCGCTTTCTCCGCCACCAGTCCGAGAGGATGTGAGCGGCCATCCGGCGTGGCATATTCCACGACGAGCAGCCTCGTGCTGAGCAACGGGCGCGCCGGAGTCCCAGCAATCAGCGCGGGCAGGTCGATGACTGGGACGGTGCGGCCGCGCCAGGTGGCGAGTCCCGCAACGTACGCGGGTGCGTGGGGCAACGCCATGCACACCGGGTAGGGCGCCACCTCGATGATGTTCCGGGTATCAAGCCCGTAGGTTTGGCCGCCGGCCTGGAAGATAAGCAGCAACATGGACTTCAGGACGCTATCGAAAACCGTCCCACCTCCGCTTGCAACTCACGAACTGCATTGTGCAAATCCACGGCCACTTTCCGAAACTCCGCCATTGAGGTCTTGGTCTGGCTGGCCGCCTCGCCAAGGTTGACCATGGCTTCCGCAATCTGGCCCGCGCCTTGCGACTGCATTTGCATTCCAGAGTTCACGACCTCGAATTGAGGTCCCAGTTTCGTGGTGCCCTCGATGACCTGTCCCAGTCCGGAACTCAGCTCGGTGACAGCCGCGGAACTGGCTTGCGTCTGCTGGGCGTAAGACTCAACGCTCGAGACACCCTCGCGGACTGCCTGCTGCATCTCACGAATCTGCTTCTCGATGTCCAAAGCGGCGACCGCGGTCTGGTCGGCGAGCCGCCGCATCTCCAGCGCCACCACCGAAAATCCCCCCGCCTTTTCCCCCGCTTTTTCGGCTTCAATGGCGGCATTGAGAGAGAGCAGGTTCGTGCGGTTCGCCACCTTGGTGATGGTTGTGATTACCTGGTCGATGTTCCCGGCCTTTTCGTTGATGGACTCGAAGGTGCGGGTCATCGCGCCGCTTGAGCTCATCAGCCCGTCGATGGCGGAGCGGATCCCGTCGAGGTTGCTCACGCCCCCGCTCGCGGTGTGGGCGGCATCTGAGGCCATTTTCATGACAGAACCCATCGTCCGGGCGAGCTCCTGGACGGTGGCGTAGATCTCCTTGCTGGTGGCGCTCACCTCGTTGGTGGAAGCTGCCTGCTCGGAGACGGCCGCCTCCACCTCGCGCACGGCTGCCGCCGTCTGTGTCGCACTCCCGGCCACCTGGTTGCACGCCTGCATGACCTTGACCAGCAGGCCGTGGAGACTCTCCGTCATAGTAGAAACGGAGCGGATCAGCTTACAAGTTTCGTCCCTCGTTTGGGCGTAACCACCCGCGTCGTCGTCCGGGATGAACTCCCGGAACTCTCCTCCTTTCAGCCGGCCGAAGGCCTCCTTTACCTTACCGGCGGCAATATCTGTGGTCAGATTGACGACGCGCGCGAGCGGGCGCGTGATGTTGCGGGTGACGATCACCATCACGCCAGCCGCCAGACCCACGCACAGCAGACTCAGCAGCAGTGCTTCAGATCGCGAGTGGCGGTCCGCGGCGATGCGCTCTGACAACAGCGTCCGCAATTCTTTGGTGCACGTTTCGCCCAGGGTCACGCCCGCATGCTCGGCAGCCGAGGCCATCTGAACAAACCGGTCTGGACCGAGAGCAGCGCCGGCCTGCTCGGAAGAGTTGCTTGCCGCCAAGGCGAGCTGCCTGGCCAGTTCGACGTAACGCTCGAACAGGGGAGGAACACTCTTCTGAAAAGAGGAGTCGGCACCGTGAAGGCGCTTGTCTTCTCGCAGGGCCGTCTCCAGGGAGTAGCGCATGCGCGGGAAAATCGTATTTACCACTGCTCCGCACTGCGCCTGCAGTTGGGAGAGGTCGCGCGCGTCCAACCGGCCGCCCTGCGCTTTCGCCTTGAGGGCCACCGACCTCGCTTCGGCCACCGCGGCCTGCGACTGGAATAGAAGCGGCCCCGTAACGTTCATAAGGTAGTAGGTGTGCAGTTCAGAATCCAGGATCAGTGAAGAGTCATCGAGAATGACGGGAACGAGTTGCGTCGTGGTTTCCACCATCTGGCGATCCAGTGCGGCCTGTTCGGCCAGGGTCATCGCTGAGCCGCTCGCCTCGAGCTGCCTCCAAAGGCCGCTCAGCCGGTCGATCAGGATCGTCGTTGCCGCGTCTTCGCCGCGCTGCAAAGTAACGACCGCATCATCGATGCGCTTGCGAGTTTCCGCCGGGCCGTCCGGCGAGCTCGTTGCGCCCGCGCTGGCCAAGCTGGCCCGCGATTCAATCTCCCACAGGTCGCGCTGCAAGCCCGGGCAGACCTCCAGCGCGGCGGTGCCCGCGACTTCCCTTTGACAGGTGTGAATTCCCCGGTCGTACTGTCCGGTGACGTAATAGAGCAAGACGGCGATAGGCAACGCGAAGACAATGCTGCTGAGGATGAGTTTATGCGCGATCTTCAGCCGCGCCAGCCACTTGTTGATTTGCTCCACCCTTCCTCCTTGTAGGAGCGAACGGCGTTTGCCCCACGGAATTCGCCCCTCGGGATTCGCCCCGCGGCGTTCGCCCCGTCCCTGGGGACGTAGCGGCGATTTCACATCGCCACAAGGCAACGATGGCGACGTAAAGTCGCCGCTACGCCGTGGTGCGGAAGCGCGATACTTCGCCCTGGAGTCCTTGCACGGCACTGGTCAGTTGGCCTGTAGCCTCCTGGAATTCAGCCAGAGTTGACTTGGTCAGAGTGGCGGTCTCGGCCAGTTGCTTCATCGCTTCATTGATCTGCTGCGCCGCCTGAGTTTGGGCGTTCATGCCCTGCTTTACCGTTTCGAATTCCGGCCCCAGGGCCTGAACTTTTTCGATCATCCTTCCCAGTGCCGTCGCAATGCTGTTGACCTCTTCGACGCGCCGCCGCACCTCTTCGGAGAACTTGTCCATCTCCATCACCCCGCTCGATACGGCCGATTGCATCTCCTTCACCACCACCTCGATATCCTGTGTCGCTACGGCCGTCTGGTCAGCCAGCCTGCTGATCTCGCGCGCCACCACCGAAAATCCTTTCCCGAGTTCGCCCGCCTTCTCCGCCTCGATGGCGGCATTGAGAGACAGCAGGGCGGTCTGGTCCGAAATCTTGTTGATGGTGGTTACGACGGTGGAGATCTTGCTAGCCCGGTCGCTGATCACCCCCAGCCGCGAAGAAATCGAGCCCGTGGATTTGACAAGCTGGCGCATCGCCTTTTCCATCTCACTCAGCTCGGATTGTCCGGATTCCGCTTGGGCGGCGGCCTCGCCCACCGCCTCGCCCACACCCGACATGGTCCGAAGCAGGTCGCGCGAAGTCGCCGAGATCTCAGAACTGCTCGCTGACACCTCCTGCGTCGCCGCCGCCTGCTCCGCCACGGTGGATTCCAATTGTTTCGCGGAGGCCGTGATCTCGGTCCCCGAGGTGGTCACTTGAATTCCCGAGCGTTGCACCTGGCCGATCAGGCTGCCGAGAGTTTCGGTCATGTCCCGGAAGGAAGCCATCATGTCTCCGGTCTCGTCCGGGAAGTCGAAGCGTCGCGGCCTCTTCTGATCCTTTTGCGCCTGGAGATTGAGGAAGTCTGTCCGCGCCCCGTGCAGGTCTCCCTTCGCGACTTTTCCAGCGAGATTGGTCAGCAGTTCGATCGGCTCCGTCAAGCGCCCGCCCATGAAGAAGGCGACGCCGAGCACGACGAAGAGGGAGAGAAGGCCGGCCAGCGTCACACCCCAGAGCAGATTGGCCGCCGACGAGCTCACTTGCTGGATCGGCGCCATGTACTCGTCCTCGTAGGCGCCCACATTGATCAGCCAGTCCCAGGGCTCAAAATATACGAACGCCGAGTATTTCATCCTCGGCTTCGGTTCACCGGGATTCTGCCACGGAAACGAGGCGTCGAAGACCTCCCCTTTGCCCAAGGAGAGAGCCTTCTCGACCTGACTCTGGACGACCGGATTGCCGGCGGCGTCCCGGGCGTCCCAGATGTTCTCGCCGTCGCGCTTGCCGTCAATGGAAATGATGTAGCGCCCGCGCTGGCTGCCCTTACATCCCACCACCACAATGCGTCCGGTGCGGCCAATCACCGTGTTCATGATGGTGCGTCGGACGGATTCCACGGAAGAGATACGCTCCCCAACGGCTAGCATGCCGATGACCCGGCCGGCTCTGTCGCGCAGCGGCTCGTACGCGGTCACGTACCAGCCGCTTACGGCGAAAGCCGTGCCCCGGTAAACCTCACCGCGCAGGACGGACGCGACCACGGGAGTGGGTGCCCCGTCAGGACCTGTAGCGGGGATGTATGTGCCGATGGCGCGGTTGCCGTCCGCTGCGGCCACGGTGGTCGCCACGCGCAGCATATCGCCCTGCTCGTTCATCCGCTGGGAGATTGAAACCACGCCGCCCACCAGTCGGGTGATCTCGTCCACGACTGGCGATGGCGTTTGGAAGCTGCGCGCCTGCGTCGCCGCCACGCCTCCGATCAGCATCTGGGGCAAGGTGACCTCCACCGTCCCCTGCGTGAACTGATTCACTGCCTGCCAGTGCGTGCTGCCCCCGCCGCTGGCGATCCCGCCCCTCTGCGCCAGAATCCTCCGGGCCACGCCCAGGTTTTCGTTTATTCGCCGCTGCAATAGATCGTTCGCGGTTTCGCAGAGACCGTAGGTGTCCCTGGCTGTTTGCTCCACATTGGCCACGGCCAGGGCGGTCATTTCACGAGCCGCTCGCTGCGAAATGCTGCTGCGGAAATGCTGCATAAGCAGAAGCAACACCAGTACCGGCAGGATCGCCGCGACCACCGCCAGCCCATAAATCTTGTTCCTAAGCGAGATTCTCACGCTGCCTCCTCGCCCGTTCTAGGAGTTGAGTCGCCGTTGCAGAGGCTAGAGCAACAGGCGGTACGCTGAGATTGCCGGATTCTGCAAATTCCTCTATCGGCCGTCCTAACGCGGAGCTTGACGAAGTCAGGGATAATTGCGCGAGAGAACAGCCAGGAAAGTGCCGGTTCGGATCTTGGCACCCATATAATTTGAGGCCTGAATTCAACAGACAGTTCACCCCTCCACTCCCTTGGTTCAACAGGGAGAGAAGAAATCCTGGAGAGCGAAACACCCCCGAAACAAATTACTGCGGTTTTGAGGAAAAATAAAGCGATTTTGCAACAAACGAAAGTACCAAGACAATACTACCGGCACGAGTTTTGATGCGATCAGTGCGGGGGAAGGGAAAGATGCGACCCTGGTTTCGGGCCGGCTCTGGCCATTAAAGTTCATCGCTTGCGCCCAAATTGTCTTTCGGGCAATACCTTAGCCACTTTTTTGAAACCACGATTTCCTCATCCGATGATATGCTGAGCACGTCATATGCATCGGCTCATTCTCATGAGCCATGCTGCCCGTGGAGCTACTAGTATGCGCACCGCAATTCGGCGTTTGTCTTTTGGGATCGTTCTCATCACTTTTGTTTCCGGCATTCTCCTGGTTTCCGACTGGAACCGGCGCAACACGGCGAAACACAAGATACCCCGGGTCGCCGTGTTTCAATTCGCAAGCCGGCCCTTGCTGGATGAAGGCGTGGCCGGCGTTATCGAGGGCCTGAAGGGACGAGGCTTCATTCAGGGTCAAACCATACGGGTTGAACAGTTCAATGCTCAGAATGATTTCCCCACCACCAACAGCGTCGCCCGGGCGATCGAGGATGGCGGCTATGACCTCGCGATCACAGTCAGCACGCCGTGCTTGCAGGCCATGGCTTCAGCGAACCGCGCCGGGAAAGTGACCCACGTCTTCGGGCTTGTGACCGATCCGTTCGCTTCCGGCGTTGGTCTGAACCGCGACCGGCCTTTGGAACACCCCAGATACATGGTGGGAATCGGGACCTTCCAGCCCGTGCGCGACGCGCTGCTCTATGCCAAGAAGAGTTACCCCGCCCTGCGACGCGTAGGAACGGTGTGGAATCCTGCCGAAGCCTGCTCAGAGGCCTGCATGCGGGTTGCCCGCAGCACCTGCAAAGAAATTGGAGTCGAGCTTTTGGAAGCGCAAGCTGAGAGCTCGACCGCTGTCGGAGAAGCTACAAGTTCACTGCTGGCTCGGGGTGTCGAGGCGATTTTCATCGGCGGCGACAACACCGTCGAGATGGCGATGAATACTATCGTGAAGCTGGCTAACGAGGGCCGCATTCCCGTCATCGGGTGTGCCCCAGGCCACGCGGACACGGGCGCGCTCATTGGCTTGGGCGCAGATTATGTCGAGGTGGGGCGGGCGGAAGGCGAGTTGGCGGCGGACCTGCTCTCCGGCCGCGATCCTGCCACTGTGCCCATCGCCAATCTCACGCCGAACAAACTCGCCCTGAATCTTTCGGTGCTCCGCCGGTTGCAGGCGAAGTGGGAGATCCCTCCTGATGTTCTGGAGTCCGCAGCTATTGTCATTGACGAGAAGGGACAGCGGACGGAGAAGGCGCACACACCGTCTGCCGGTCCCCAACCCGCAGCCGCGCTGCCCAAGAAGTGGCGAATCCACTTGGTCGAACTGGTAAACGCTCCCTCCATCGACGAGACTGAGCAAGGCATTCGCAAGGGACTCAAAGAGGCCGGCTTGGTGGAAGGGCTGGACTACGAATTGAAGGTCGGCAATGCGCAGGGTGACCTGCCGACCCTGAACACCCTCATCGACGCCGCGCTCACCGCGCAGGCCGACATGGTCTATACCATCACCACGCCCGCGCTCCAGGTAGCCATGCAAAAGGTCCAGGACCGCCCGCTGCTGTTCGCCCTCGCGCTGGACCCGTTGCTGATCGGCGATCGTGGCACACACGAAAAGCACCGCGCCAACGTTGCGGGCGTCTATGACCGCAGCCCTTTCGAGGAAATGATGAAGATTCTGCGCGCCTGTCTTCCCAAGGCCCGTGCCATCGGCACGCTCTATGCGCCCTCCGAATCCAACTCCGTGAACTTCCGCGAGGAGCTCGAGAAGGCGGCGCGCGGGGCCGGCCTGCAACTGGTGGCCCTTCCTTCCAACTCGACCAGCGAGGCGGCGGACGCTGCCGTAGCCTTGACCCAGCGTGGCATCGATGCCATTTGCCAGATTAACGACAACCTGCACGGCGCGGCGTTCCCCACCATAGTTACGGCGGCGCGCCAAGCCAGGCTGCCGATCTTCAGCTTCAGTTCGGGCCAGGCGGCTCAGGGAGCGGCGGTGGTTCTCTCCAACGACCATTTCGACGGAGGGCGTGAGTCCGCGCTGATCGCCGCTCGGGTGATGCGTGGGGAAAGCCCGGCCTCATTTCCGTACCAGGGCATCACCAAGACCCGCCTGCTGGTGAATCGCCAGGCCGCCGAAGCCGTGGGGCTGCGCATACCGGAATCGGTGGCGCGCCGCGCCGAGCCCTCGAGCCGGAATTGACCCGGCTGCGTCCTGCCGTGGCTCACGCCGCGGTCCGGAAGCGCGATACTTCGCCCTGGAGTCCTTGCACGGCACTGGTCAGTTGGCCTGTAGCTTTCTGGAATTCAGCCAGAGTTGACTTGGTCAGAGTGGCGGTCTCCGCCAGTTGCTTCATCGCTTCATTGATCTGCTGCGCCGCCTGAGTTTGGGCGTTCATGCCCTGCTTTACCGTTTCGAATTCCGGCCCCAGGGCCTGCACTTTTTCGATCATCCTTCCCAGTGCCGTCGCAATGCTGTTGACCTCTTCGACGCGCCGCCGCACCTCTTCGGAGAACTTGTCCATCTCCATCACCCCGCTCGATACGGCCGATTGCATCTCCTTCACCACCACCTCGATATCCTGTGTCGCTACGGCCGTCTGGTCAGCCAGCCTGCTGATCTCGCGCGCCACCACCGAAAATCCTTTCCCGAGTTCGCCCGCCTTCTCCGCCTCGATGGCGGCATTGAGAGACAGCAGGGCGGTCTGGTCCGAAATCTTGTTGATGGTGGTTACGACGGTGGAGATCTTGCTAGCCCGGTCGCTGATCACCCCCAGCCGCGAAGAAATCGAGCCCGTGGATTTGACAAGCTGGCGCATCGCCTTTTCCATCTCACTCAGCTCGGATTGTCCGGATTCCGCTTGGGCGGCGGCCTCGCCCACCGCCTCGCCCACACCCGACATGGTCCGAAGCAGGTCGCGCGAAGTCGCCGAGATCTCAGAACTGCTCGCTGACACCTCCTGCGTCGCCGCCGCCTGCTCCGCCACGGTGGATTCCAATTGTTTCGCGGAGGCCGTGATCTCGGTCCCCGAGGTGGTCACTTGAATTCCCGAGCGTTGCACCTGGCCGATCAGGCTGCCGAGAGTTTCGGTCATGTCCCGGAAGGAAGCCATCATGTCTCCGGTCTCGTCCGGGAAGTCGAAGCGTCGCGGCCTCTTCTGATCCTTTTGCGCCTGGAGATTGAGGAAGTCTGTCCGCGCCCCGTGCAGGTCTCCCTTCGCGACTTTTCCAGCGAGATTGGTCAGCAGTTCGATCGGCTCCGTCAAGCGCCCGCCCATGAAGAAGGCGACGCCGAGCACGACGAAGAGGGAGAGAAGGCCGGCCAGCGTCACACCCCAGAGCAGATTGGCCGCCGACGAGCTCACTTGCTGGATCGGCGCCATGTACTCGTCCTCGTAGGCGCCCACATTGATCAGCCAGTCCCAGGGCTCAAAATATACGAACGCCGAGTATTTCATCCTCGGCTTCGGTTCACCGGGATTCTGCCACGGAAACGAGGCGTCGAAGACTTCCCCTTTGCCGGCCGAAAGGGCCTTTTGGACATGAGTCTGGACGAACAGGTTACCGGCGGCATCCCGCGAATCCCAGATGTTCTCGCCGTCGCGCTTGCCGTCAATGGAAATGATGTAGCGCCCGCGCTGGCTGCCCTTACATCCCACCACCACAATGCGTCCGGTGCGGCCAATCACCGTGTTCATGATGGTGCGCCGGACGGATTCCACGGAAGAGATGCGCTCCCCGACATATAGCATTCCGGTGATGCGGCCGGCTCCGTCGCGTAGCGCTTCGTAGTCGGCCACATACAAATCGTTCACGACGAAAGCCGTGCCCCGGTAAACCTCACCGCGCAGGACGGACGCGACCACGGGAGTGGGCGCCCCGTCCGGACCCGTAGCGGGGACGTACGTGCCGATGGCGCGGTTGCCGTCCGCCGCGGCCACGGTGGTCGCTACGCGCAGCATATCGCCCCGCTCGTTCATCCGCTGGAAGATTGTAACCGTGCTGCCCGTCACCCGGGTGATCTCGTCTACCACGGGCGATGGCGTTTGGAAACTGCGCGACTGCGTCGCCGGCACGCCTCCGATCACCATCTGGGGTAAGGTGACCTCCACCGTCCCCTGCGTGAACTGATTCACTGCCTGCCAGTGCAAGCTGCCCGCGCTGCTGCCGATCCCGCCCCTCTCGGCCAGAATCCTCCGGGCCACGCCGAGGTTTTCGTTTATTCGCCGCTGCAACAGATCGTTCGCAGTTTCGCAGAGACCGTAGGTGTCCCTGGCCGTTTGCTCCACATTGGCCACGGCCAGAGCGGTCAATTCACGAGCCGCGCGCTGGGAAATGCTGCTGCGGAAATGCTGCATGAGTAGAAGCAACACCAGTACCGGCAGGATTGCCGCTACGACCGCCAACCCATAAATCTTGTTCCTAAGCGAGATTCTCACGCCGCCTCCTCGCACGTTCTGGGAGTTCATTCGCCGTTGCGCAGGGTAAGACAACGGGCGGTTCGCTAAAACCGCCGGATTCTACAAATTCTTGTATCGGCTGTCCTAACGCGGAGCTTGACGAAGTCAAAGAGAACTGCGCGAGGGGACAGCCGGGAATGCCGCGGTTTGGGTCTTGGCACCCATATAACTTGAGGCCTGAACTCAAAAAGCACTTCACTCTTCCACTCCACTGGATCAACAAGGAGAAAAGGAATCGTGAAGAGCGAGACATCCCGCAAGCAAATTACTGCGGTTTTGGGGAAAAACAAAGCAATTTCGCTGGAAACGAAAGTACCGGGACAATCCTACCGGGATAAGTTCTGATGCGATCATTACAGGGGAACGGAAGGATGCGACCCTGGGTTCGAGCCGGCTCTGCCCATTGAAGTTCATTATTTGCGTCCAAATTGTCTTTCAGACAATATCTTAGCCACTTTTCTGAAACCACGATTTCCTCATCTGGTGGTATGCTGAGCACGTCGCATGCATCCGCTCATTCTCATGAGCGATGCTGCCACCGGAGCGATTCCCATGCGCACCGCAATTCGGCGTTTGTCCTTCGGCATACTTCTCATCCTTTTGGTTTCCGGCATTCTCCTGCTTTCGGACTGGAACCGTGGCAACACGGCGAAACACAAGATACCCCGGCTCGCCTTGTTTAAGTTCCAAAGCCAACCCTTGGTGGATGAAGGCGTCGGAGGGATTATCGAGGGCCTGAAGGCACGAGGCTTTATTCAGGGTCAAACCATCCGGATTGAAGAGTTCAATGCGCAGAATGATTTCGCCACCGCCAACGGCATCGGCCGGGCGATCGAGGATGGCGGTTATGACCTCGCGATCACCGTTACCACGCCGTGCTTGCAGGCCATGGCTTCAGCCAACCGTGCAGGAAAAGTGATGCACGTCTTCGGGCTTGTGACCGATCCGTTCATTGCCGGGGTTGGCCTGAAACGCGACCGGCCTTTGGAACACCCCAGGCACTTAGTCGGAATCGGGACCTTCGAGCCCGTGCGCAACGCGCTGCTCATTGCCAAGAAGAGTTACCCCGCCCTGCGACGCATAGGAACGGTGTGGAATCCTGCCGAAGCCTGCTCGCAGGCCTGCATGCTGGTTGCGCGCCGCACCTGCAAGGAAATTGGAGTCGAGCTTTTGGAAGCGCAAGCGGAGAACTCAACCTCTGTCGGAGAAGCTACAAGTTCACTGCTGGCGCGGGGTGTGGAGGCGATTTTCATCGGCGGCGACAACACCGTCGAGATCGCGATGAGTGTTATTGTGAAGCTCGCTAACGAAGGCCGCATTCCTGTTGTCACGTGCGCGCCGGGCCACACGGACGAGGGAGCACTGATTGGCTTGGGCGCAGATTATGTCGAGGTAGGGCGGGCGGAAGGCCAGTTGGCGGCGGACCTGCTCTGCGGCCGCGACCCTGCCACCGTGCCCATCATCAATCTCACGCCCAACAAACTCGCCCTGAATCTTTCGGTGCTCCGCCGATTGCAGGCGAAGTGGGAGATCCCTCCCGATGTTCTGGAGTCCGCAGCTATCGTCATCACCGAGAAGGGACAGCGGACGGAGAAGGCCCGCAAACCGCCCGCCAGCCCCCAACCTGCGGCCCCTCTGCCCAAGAAGTGAAGACCGTCACGGAGCCGGCTTCCGGCGACGTGGTCTTTCTGCCGCTGGCGCCTTCGCTTGGCCGCGGTCCTTCGCCCATCCCCTTCTTGTGACTTGACGGCTGCGCGCGATGGCGAGCGAATCGGGCGGCACGTCTTCGGTGATGGCCGAACCCGCAGCGGTATACGACCCTTTGCCGATTCGCACCGGCGCCACCAGCATGTTGCCGCTTCCGATGAAGACGCCGTCTTCGATGACGGTGGGATTTTTCCTCACGCCGTCGTAATTGCAGGTGACTGTCCCTGCGCCGATGTTGGCGTCCTCGCCCAACGAGGCGTCGCCGAGGTAGGTCAAGTGAAGCGCCTTGGTGCCGCGGCCTACACGTGATTTCTTCACCTCCACGAAGTTGCCGATGCGCGCGTTCTCCTCGATTACCGCGCCATCCCGCAGGTGCGCGAAAGGGCCGATGGTGACCCCGGAAGCAATCTCGGAGTTGGCGATCACTGAGCAGGGCCGCACGGTGACGCGGTCGGCGAGCGATGAATCGGTGATGGTGCAGTAGCTTTGAATGTGGCAGGCGCTGCCCAGGCGCGTCCGGCCCAGCAGGCTCGCGCCCGGCTCGATAACCGAGTCCTGGCCCGCTTCTACGTCCGGGTCGATGTAGGTAACCTCGGGATTCACCACAGTCACGCCATCGCGCATGAGCGTCTCTGCCTTGCGCAGCCGCAACAGCTTTTCAATCTGCCCCAGCTCGACGCGGTCGTTCACGCCCAGTACCTCCCGCGCATCAGCTACGGGGAACGCAGCCACCTTCAGGCGATGCCGGTTGAAGATTTCGATGAGGTCCGTCAGCAGGTATTCCTTCTGGGCGTTCTCCGTCGAGAGTTCCTCGAGATGCTTCAGCAGATAGGTACGTGAGAAGCAAAGTATGCCTGAGTTGATTTCGCGGATTTTCTTCTGGGCTGGGGTCGCGACTTTCTCTTCCACAATGCCGCGCACGCGGCTGCCGGCGCGAACGAGCCGTCCATAGCCCGTGGGGTTCTCGACGCGAGCGGTCAAAATGGTGCATGCCGCACGCGCTTCGAGGTGGGCTTCGACCAGGTTGCACAGCGTTTCAGAGCGGAGCAGGGGAGCGTCGCCAACCAGCACTACCACCGTCGGGCTGGCGCACTTCTCAAGCTCCGGGCGCGCCGTCATCACCGCGTGGCCTGTGCCCAGTTGCTCATTCTGCTCGATGAAAGCGAGGCCCGGCCGCTCAAAGACTTTGCGCACCTCTTCGCGCTCGTGCCCGATCGTCATGTAGAGGCAGCCGGGTCTCGCTCCATGCGCGGCCTGCACTATGTATTCACCCAGAGGCCGGCCCGCCAGCCGGTGCAGCAATTTCGAGTGCTCGGATTTGAAGCGCGTAGCCTTGCCCGCAGCGAGGATCAAGATGGAAAAATTTTGCTCAGACATTTCACTCTCCGTTCCGTGCGTACCCATCGAGCTTGTGAAACAGATCGGAACTCAAAACCGTGGCAGTTATTATACACGCAGGAATCGGTTGGGTAGGGGGGCCGCTCTACCCCCGTCGTCTCCCTCCCTATCCTATCCCTCGCACGGGTGGGCAAGCGGAGGTAGTCCGCGCCACCTCGGCTGCGACCCCGGCCTTGACAAGCGCCGTGTGTGTGACGTATACGTGCGAGCGCAGCCGGTAGAACTGAATTTCCCTTCAGGAGGAATCATATGCGTTGCCGCCCGAAACGACTGATTAGCTTGATGACTCTCTCGAGCCTATTCAGCCTACCGATTTTTCTTTCGGATCGAGTGGTGGCCCAAGCGCCCCCGACTGGAATCGATAAAATCAATCACGTGATCTGGATCATCCAGGAAAACAGAAGCTTTGATAACTATTTTGGAACGTATTCCGGGGCAGACGGAATTCCCCCAGGGACCTGTCTTCCGACCCTGCCGGGCAGCACGAAGTGCGTGGAGCCGTTCCACATGCCCCCAGGCCAGCCGGCGCTCGATCTTGCTCATGATTGGGAGACGATTCATGCCGCGTATAACCACGGAAACATGGACGGGTTCGTTTGGGCGGAAGGTACAGATCTCACTATGGGCTACTATGACGAGCGCGACATTCCGAATTATTGGAACTACGCCCGGCACTTCACTCTGTGTGATCGCTTCTTCTCATCCCAAATGGGCTACAGCCTTCCGAATCATACCTACACGGTCGCGGCCCAATCCGGAGGCCTGATCGTTAACGTTGCCAACCTCAAAGAACTCGAGGACGTCATGGACGACCCGGATGGCTTCAGTTTTGCCTCCATGGCCAAATTGATGTCGGAGACCAAAATCCCTTGGAAGTACTACGTGGAATCACAGCCTGTGCCCGAGGGTGTGCCGATGAAGTTGAGTGAGACAGGAGTGCGGCTTGCCTTTCCGAACCCCAAACAGTTCTCTTTGTGGAATCCGTTGCCCGGCTTCAAAACTATTCGCGACGACGCGGGCGAGATGGCTCGTCTGGCGGATTTGAAGGAATATTTCAGCGACTTGCAGAAGGGCACGCTCCCCGCCGTCTCATGGATTATCCCCGACTATCAGGATAGCGAACACCCCGTTGCCCTGCCTGCGGACGGCATGTGGTATGTCACCAAACTGGTCAATGCGCTGATGGCAAGCCCTTATTGGAAGGATAGTGTGATTTTTCTGACCTGGGATGATTACGGCGGGTTCTACGACCACGTGCCGCCGCCTGAGATGGATGCCTACGGGCTTGGCCCTCGTGTACCGATGCTGGTGATCTCCCCCTATGCCAAACCGGGCTACATCTCTCGTTACACGTACGAGTTCTGCTCGGTGTTGAAGTTCGTCGAAGAACGGTGGAAGTTGCGCCATCTTACCGCGCGCGATCATTGGGCTAACGACATGCGGGACTGTTTCGATTTCGACCAGGAACCGACCGCTCCCCTGTTGATTTCAGTTCCGTTAAATCTACCCCGGTCGCGACCGATTTTGGATTACGGCGCTTATCCGCCCTTGGTACCCTTGCCCAAGTTTGCGCCGCCTAGGACGCTGCATATGGCGCCGTCGAAGGCGGTTTCTCCGGACAAGTGACTTTGCCGTGGGAGGCGCATCCGCGGCGACCATCCCGCGTCGCGGGACCGCGCCAGTCGTCCTTGATGCGCGATCCAGCGATCGACTCCTCGTTGATACGGTTTCAGGAAAGTCAGTACCGGCGCATTTCCAAAAACGAGAAATCGATTTCCAGCTCTCCACTTTGATACGCCTTCAGGAAAGCTTTGACGACGGCCGGGTCGAAGTCGGTCCCCGAGCCCTTGGTGATGTTCTCCTTGGCGTCTAGCGGTGACATCGCCTTGCGGTAAGGACGATCACTTATCATCGAATCGTACACGTCAGCAACCGAAATGATGCGCGCTTCTAGAGGAATCTCCTCCCCCTGAGTCGGATGGTATCCCGATCCATCAAACTTATCGTGATGGGCCAGAATAATGGGGATGATGCGCTCCAGCCGTCCTCTCACCGGCTGAATGAAATGAACCCCTTTTTCCACATGCTGCTTGATCTCTTTGTACTCGCTCTCGGTCAAACGCGCCGCCTTATAAAGGAGCTCTCGAGAGGTTTTTATCTTGCCGATGTCGTGCAACAAAGAGGCGTCTTTCACATCCTCAATCCGCTCCGAATCAAAACCCATATACTCCGCAATCACGGCTGCGTAGGCCCTCACCCGCCAGGAGTGGCGCTCAGTGTATTCGTCCTGCGCGATGAACTGTTGGAGGATGGACAGGACGCCCCTGTAAGCGTCGCGTAACTCCTGGATGCGGCCTTGATCCTTTTCATAGAGCGTGCCCATGGCGTAGGCGGTAACCATTAGGGTTCCGCCCCAGATCGTGATGTCGTACCACTTTTCTGCGATTAGCCTGACCTGGCCCCCCTCCGCAAACAAACGAGGATTGAAATACACAATCAGGATTACCAACAAGACGCTGGTGAGCGCCGTTAACGTCGCGTGACGCCGCCCGTAGAAGTAAGCGGAAAACACCGTGGGTAAGACGTAGAAGCCCAGCATCATTCGGTCCGAGGCGACCAAGTAATTCACCGCGGCGAGGATGGTGAACATCATGAAAAAAAGCAACAGTTCTTTGTTCGCTTCTTGCAACTGGCGTATGATTCGCGGCCACATATCTCACCTACAAGATCAGAGGTTGGGCAGTGGGAGTTCAGAAACCTGGAGAGTGCTCTCCACTTTCTGGCCGATGGCATAACCCGGGACTTCCATTTTGATTTTCCTATCCACAGGTAATGTACACTTGATCCCCTTCCTATGCAATCCCACGTCCCAGTTGGGCGCCTTCCGGGAGGTGCGGCGCCGTACCCGACCCATGTCCAGTTTCACGAACCCGGCGAGCTGCGACCGCATCGTATTCGGCGTCATTAGTCACTTAAACCGCTCCTGGGAGAGAAAGCCCCTCAAGGAATTTACACAAAAAGCTTGACGCTACCCGCCGCCGAAGGAATTTGGCGACGCATGGCTTCCCGCTGTATAATTGCGCCCTGGGGTTCTAAAACAAGGAGGGAAACAATGAAACGATTTCTCATCGCAGTTCTGGCAATGGCAGTTATTGGCGTAGTGGCAGAGAACGGGCTCGGCCAACGTAATCCTCGTGAAACGGCTAAGATAAGCGTGGGGAGCAAAACGATCTCAGTAGAATACGGACGCCCTTCGTTGAAGGGCCGCAAGGTGGCCGACTTGCTCGAGCAGTTGAAACCGGGGGATTTCTGGCGGCTCGGCGCCGATAAATCCACCACTTTTTCGACTGCGGCTGATCTGCAATTTGCTGATGTGACAGTCCCGAATGGACAGTACAGCCTCTGGGCAGAGCGGGAAGCAGACAATTCCTGGAAGCTGGTGTTTAACAAGCAGCACGGTCAGTGGGGGATGCAACACGATGCTTCACAAGACTTGGTTTCTGTACCCCTGAAGGAGACCAAAGCTTCCAACTCTGCGGAGATGGTTACAATCAACCTCACCAAGGAAGGCGCCGGGGGAGTCATCGCAATTCAGTGGGGCGACATGATGCTGACAGCCAGTTTCATAGTGAAGTAGTCCGTCAGGGCGGCGCGTTACAAAGCGCCATCGGCGCCGGCCCAGCCAAGGCGCAGAGAAGCGCCGAGAACACGATCATATGTCGGGATAGGCAGGATGAGCCGAAGGGCAATTCGTGGGGCGGGCCTGTGACTTTCCCACAGAGGCGTAGCCTTATCACGTGAGCCTGTTTCGTTCTTCCCGTCAAGGCCTTTGCATGACTGTGTTTAATAGAAATTGGTGATGATGAAGATAGAGAGATTTTGGGTAGTGTCCTAATATGGGATGTAGGGCCGGGGCTTGCCCCGGCCAGGCCGCCCCAAGGGGCGGCCCTACAGTCGAATTAGGACACTACCAGATTTTGAAACAATTCTCCCATTAGGAGTGTCTATCCTCGTGGAGAATTTTTCTTGGAGGAGTAAGCGTAATCATGGCAATTATCGTAGTGGTTGGTGGACTGTTCGCAGGCGCAGCTATTCTTGCCGCTCTTAAGAACACGAGCAAATCAAGGGAGTCAAAGGTTACCAAGCTGGACATTGGCTAGCCCTGGGATCCTGCCAGGTTGGCCCGCATCCTAACGGATAATCAATCCGACAAATTGCGTGGGTCGCCAAACTTATGCCGCAAAGGGGGGTGGAGGTGTGCGCAGTTAGGGGGCGACGCGAGAGTTGTGGGCGCTTGCATCCTCGCTGTGGCGCATGCTAAGAGTTGTCACTGGCCGGTGGCGACGGCAGCAGGGGTGTTTGCCTTTGGGGCGAAGTAACCGGGACGGGTGCGGACCGCGAGTTTGGTGTGACTGCCACGTGCAAAGGCATCGACACGAACGGCGCGGAAGGTTCCGTCTTTTTTTGTATTGCTGGGATAGTAGGCGAGAGTGTATTGGTTCCGAATATCGTGAGCAACCTGCTCGCAAGTGCCCTCAACCTCATCGAGAGATCTTGGACGGAAGGCCTGTCCGCCGGTCGCTTCCGCGAGCTTCTCGAGATACTTGGCAGCCCGACCGGCGCTGCCGCCGTGTATTTTGAACAGCCCTCCGGGTTCTTCTGAACCCAGCAAGCCAATCGTGTAGATGACGGCATTCGATTTCTGTGCGTAGCGAAGCAGTTCCTCGAAGGAGTAACGGCTGGCGTTGTCTTCTCCGTCGCTAATGACCAGCAGGACCTTTTTATCGCGGTTGCCGAGTTTCACATGGTCCAGCGAGGCGTAAACGGCGTCGTAAAGTGCTGTCCCGCCCCTCGAATCAATCTTATCCAGAGCGCTTTTCAGGTCTTCGATATTGCTGGCAAAGTCTCCTGGGGTGTCGAGGTAATAGACATCATTGAAATTGACCACGAAAACCTGGTCCTGGGGATTGGAGGTCTTCACAAAAGTCAGAGCCGCTGCATTCACCGCCTCACGCTTCTCGCGCATGCTGCCGCTGTCGTCGATCACAATGCCCATGGTCACAGGGATGTCGGCGTGGCTGAATACTGAAAGGTTTTGAGGCGCGCCGTCTTCGTAAACCCGGAAGTCTTCCTGCTTGAGGTCGTTTGCGATGTGACCTTTCTTGTCGAGCACCGTGGCGTGCAGGACCACGAGGTTTACGTCAACGTTAATGGTGTATTCCCGGCCCTTCTTCTCCGCCGAGGGTGGGTGAGGATTGGCAGGTTCGGCGGTCTGCGCGGGAAGGTAGTTCGAGAGTGTGAAGGCCAGGCAAAGTAGGGCGAAGCTCCAAATGGTCTTTCGGGTCCTGAGACTCATGCTATTGTGTGGGAGCATAGTATCCAGTGCGTGAATATATCTGGAGCGGAGGCAGTCCTCTGGGAGGATTGAGCTTTACCCTGATACGCCTCCACCGGCCATCGCGGACAAGGTTCGAGGGGCGGTACCCGATGACGTACTGGTTCCTCAGTTCAATGGAGATTTTCTCGGCGATGTCGGGTAGCTCGTTCGTATCCTCGACGCTGAACATTCGGCCTCCGGAGACCTCCGCCAAGTCTGCCAGCAGGCTGGGTCCACCAGCTTCCTCTGGAGTACGCGAGCGGGAGGAGAGCGGCTCAAATATGCCAACGGAATAAATTTGCACGTCGGACTCCTTGACGGCCCGCTTGATGTCGTTTTCCGTGTACCGGCTGTGGTTGTCGCCGCCGTCGGAGATCACCAGCAAGGCTCTCCGATTGGTGGTGGCTTTCTTCATTTCGCTCACCCCCAGGTAAATGGCGTCCAGCAATGCAGTTCTTCCCCCCGATTTCACAAACAGCAACCGATCCTGAATGTTCTCGAACTTCGCGGTGAAGCCCGTGATCAGGTTAGGACGGTCACTGAAGCCGACGAGCATAAACTCATCCTGGGGATTAGATGTCCTGAAAAACTGTAAGGCTGCTTCCTTGGATTTCTGGATCTTGTCGCTCATGGAGCCGCTGCAGTCAAAAATCAGGCCGACCGAGATGGGCGCATCTTCGGTAGAAAACGCTTCGATCTTCTGTTCGACTTTTTCATCAAACACCTGAAAGTTGCTCTGCTCGAGGCCGGTTACAATCCGGTCGAACGGATCGGTGACCGTCACATTGACCACCACCAGGTTCACGTCCACCTGAAAGGGTGCAACATGGATATCTGGTTTGCGGATGGTGATCCGCGAAGATTCGGCCTCGCCGGGGGGTTGCTGTGCGCTATGCTCATCTGCCGCCCTGGGGGTAGCTGCAACTCCCAAAATGCTCCATGCGGCGAGACTCAGAACCCAGAGTCTGGAAACCCGGTGCATTGAAAGTGCTGTCATTCTCGCGGCCCGCCGCAGACAAGTGGGCGCCCCTCCCCAGCCTAGCCTTGCGACTCAACCTGGTTCATCGACGTCAATATTCTAGCACAGTTCTCGTTTCTGGTTCTTAGATGCAGGAGGCGGAACGTAAGATGCGGGAGTTTCAACGGAGCATGTCACAGAACGGGTCATCACGGTTGTAATGGGAGAATTTTTCGTGGGAATTTGTCGTTGACAAACGGTGGGGGTGACTGGATAATTGACCGTACCGATTCCTTCCGGCGAACATTCACTTCGGTACAAAGGACTTGATTGGGGAGCCTCGTGCATTGAAGGGCATTAAGGGCGCAGCATATCAACCGTTTGGTGGAGAACCGCCAACCCGTTAGACAATCTCAAGGAGGCCCATGGGCGTCAAATACATCTTTGTCACCGGCGGTGTAGTCAGTTCGCTGGGTAAAGGTCTTGCCGCAGCCTCGATTGGGTGTTTGCTTGAGGGGCGGGGACTTAAGGTCTCGTTCTTGAAATTGGACCCTTACTTGAATGTTGATCCTGGAACGTTGAGCCCGTTTCAACATGGCGAAGTCTTCGTCACGGATGACGGCGCCGAAACCGACCTTGATCTTGGTCACTATGAGCGTTTCAGCCATGTCAGGATGCGACGCGACAACAACTGCACGGCGGGACGGATCTACGAGATCATCATCACGAAGGAACGGCGTGGCGATTATCTGGGGAAAACGGTTCAAGTGATTCCCCACGTTACCAACGAAATCAAAGCTGCCATCAAGAGGGTCGCGAATGACGTCGACGTGGCGATCGTGGAAGTCGGCGGGACCGTAGGAGACATTGAATCACTCCCGTTCCTCGAGGCTATTCGGCAGATGCGGCAGGAACTAGGCCGGGAAAATGTGGTCTTCGTGCATTTGACGCTCGTGCCCTTTATACAAACTTCACGCGAACAAAAGA
>Ga0208692_1000321_pt1 | contig 38496 bp, 45 predicted proteins | sample June2015DPH_20_1_3_FD_184721 | JGI IMG/M metagenome (GOLD analysis project Ga0208692, IMG submission 184721) | Peatland microbial communities from SPRUCE experiment site at the Marcell Experimental Forest, Minnesota, USA - June2015DPH_20_100... | ecosystem: Environmental > Terrestrial > Soil >... | reverse complement strand
TGGACGGGGGCACCACCTGTGCATGCTCGCGGCGAAGGTCTCTGCGAGAGCCGGATGCGGGAAATCCGCACGTCCGGTTCGACGAGGGGAGAGGAGCGTTGTCCGCCACCTCTCCTACTCTACCGCCCCATCAGCACGCGCAACATCTCTGTCCACGCGGGTGGCGCCGACATTGCCCTCCATGTCGGCGCCCCTGGCCCGCCCAAAGGCCGTCCCGGCATCCAGGGCGCAGCATCGTCAATCGGCGCATACATACAAACCAATGTATGCGCCACCCGCGAGCCGCAGTCTGTCGGCTGACGGGCTGTGCCACACGCTGGCCATTGCATCGAGAAACCGTTAAAGGTATGTTGTCAGTCGACCGGAAAGTTAAAATGGGAGCTCCGGCTAATTCGCGCTTCCTCCGCAGAGGGCGAGGGCTCCAAGGGAAGGGACAACCGTGGGATCGTCCCGCATTCCACCACGCGACGAGGAAACCGCACATCGCCCTGGAAAGACTCGCAAGCTGTTGGTTGCCATACTGGCAAGCTGGAAAACAACGCTGATATTCATCTTCGCAATTTGGTTCGGCTGGCATGAGCGCTTCTGGAGAGATCCGGTGTATCGCTTTACAATTCCGCTCGTCTTATTTCTCACGAGCTTGCCCGCCCTCGATGCCTTGGGTTTCTCCTTTGTTCCCTTTCTCCGGCGGCTGCGCACCCTCTGGCGTCGGCGTTAGGCTTGGCGCGCACACGCCGAGCACAGCGGCGCACACCGCCCGCGCTCTGCCCTGAAATTTTGAATCTCAATTAGGATACAATCGCGGGTGGCGCATACGTCCCGACGGTTTTTGTCGGGATGTATGCGCCCCTCGGTATGTTGACGCCATCACAGCGTTTTGTGCATGCCCAATATCGAAGCGTCATTCCAGAAATAAAACCTCCAACTCGACCACGGCCAGTCGCCCGGGTGCTTGAACAGGCCTCGTTTCACGGGATTGTTGTGCGCGTAATTCAATTTCTTCTCTCGGTTCTTCAGGGTCCAGACGTTCATGTCGTAGAACTCCGTTCACAATCCGGGACTCACAATTCATAATTCCTCTTGCCCCTTCAGCCGCTCTTCAATGACCCGATGACCCGATGAATCAATGACTCAATTGACGAACTCCTGGGCTACACCTGTGAGCATATTGTCCCTTGACAACGCCTTCTCGCTGTGGTAGCCTACTAATGTGAAAAGTCCAAGCCGCGGGGAAGTCCTTTCCCCGCTATCCTAACACCCCGTCCCAGGAGGAACCATGTCCTTACGCAAATCACCCCAACTTACGCCCGCGTTGCTCGCCGCCGCGCGCAACAATGCCCAGCATTCCACCGGCCCGCGCAGCGCCGCCGCCAATCCCGCCTTGGCGGGATCAATGCCCTGAAGCACGACGGATACGTCAGGGACGAAAATCGTTGCCAGTCCCGCCTTTGCGGGATGGCGCTGGGCGAAGACCCGGAACAATTCCAAACCCTCACCGAGGAACTCATGAGCGCCTTCGGTCCCGGCGACGCGCTCTGGCAGAAACAGATCGAGGACCTCGCCTGGCTCTACTGCCGCCGCGAAAGGCTGGAGCGGGCCGAAGAAGGCCTGAAGCGGCGCGCCTTGCAGGCGGTCGACGACTGGCAACACCGCCGCCAGTAGGAGATGGCCCGTGTCACCTTCGACGCCTCCCAGCACGAGATGCTTGATGTCAACTTATCGGAGTCTACAGATCGAGGAGTGGCGCTGAAAAAGATTCTTTCTTTTCTTGAACTCGTACGGGAGGAGGTCAAGCAACGCACCTTCCGGCCCCGCCAGTACGCCGTACTGGAATCTCTTTACCAAGGTACGACGGGCTGGCGCCAGGCGCTGATGTTCAGGCTGCTGCACCGTTTCAGTGACCCTATGTACCTCGACGCGCAACGAGCCGACGAGGAAGAGCGGCAGTTCCTCCTGCGCGAAACGGGCTACGCCTACGAGCCGCCGGGCGAGCCCGAGCGCCAGGAACTTCTCCGTCTGCTGGAGGAGGAAATCGCCAGCGTGCGGGAAGAGTTCGCCTATGCAGAAAAGGCGAATGAGGAGAGAGCAGCGATAGAACGGGACGCCTGCCTTGCCCCGGAGGGGGAGACGTGGCGCATGATGCTGTGCCAGGAAGCCGCCCTGGACCGCTCCATTGACCGCAAAGTGAGGATACTGCTGAGGCTGCGGAAGGAATCTACCAACCCCCCGATCGCTCCTCCCGGTCAGGACGACGGGCCGGGGACGGAGAACATCGAAGGGGACCCCAACAACGACAGTATGTCCGATGGCCCGCAGAGTGTGGAAGCGGTGGAAGACTTAAAATTGAACGCACGATGCGGGAATGTCACTGAAAACAAAGGATCCCGTTTGGAGAACCGGAAGCGAAGCGGGAACGCTATAGAAAAAAAGGTAGTTACGCGTTGAAAGCGGGAATGTCGCTGAAAAGGAAGGTGCTAGGTGGTGTGCAGCGATCCTAGCCGACGTTCTTGCATGTGGAAGTGCCGCCGGTGGAGCTTGCTCAGTTGCCACCGTAGTTATATCCTGGCTCTCGTCGTTTGCTTATTGCTGAAAGCTGACGGCTGGCAGCTCTTAACGAATCAGCAATTCAACGGGCCGATGACTCAACGTTGGAACCCTGGTTGCTCCGCGCCTAAGGGAGCCAGGCTTTCACGCAGCGACACGATGCCTGACTCCCGCGGGGGTAAACAATGGACACTATGGTTGCACTCATTGCAGCGTGGGGTTTGGTCACCATCCTTTTCTTTGGCTTGATTTTCTACCGTTCCCGGCTTACCAAGAAAGAATCGGACTGGATCCCCCTGAGTGGCGACGCGAGGGAAGAGCAAGCCATTGAGGCGCAGAAGCTTATCGAGATGAAGAGCCATAAGCTCGACCTTCCCATCCGCGCTCTGGGGGCAGTCTGGGTGATAATGCTGTTGGTGATAGTCGGGTACTGGTTCTACCACGGAATTATGACCCCACCACCGATGACCAGGTAAAGTCATACCCACCTGATAGGTAACAACCCCGAGCGACCCGTCGTCGGCGTGGAGAAGCTTGCGCAAAGACTCGCACCGAGGGGGCGGAAGGACAGGTTTCAGGTGTCGGGTTTCAGGTGCCAGGGAAGCAAGCGACAGGTGTCGCTGATAGGACTCTCTGGACGACAACCGCTGCACTCCGGATGACCGGCGACTCCCGTAGGGGCACCCCTTGTGGGTGCCCTGGGCCAGGACTACAGTCGCTACGCTCCAGATGACCTGTGAAGAGGCTTTTCAGCAAGCGGCTGAAGTGCCGGGCTGACTTGTCCCTGTGCTTTTGATTGGAAACTCGCCAGCCTGCATCGGGGAGCGCGCCCCCACGAACTACAACCCCAGCTTTTGCTCCAGCTCTTGGGCGCTAAAAGGTGAACAAGGGAAGACGCGACCGTCAACGTCGAAGGTCGGAACTTTCCGCTTGCCGTCGTTGGCGTGTTTAACGAACCTGGCAGCCCGCCGGTCCGTCTCGATATCAAACTCCTCGTAGGGCAACTGGTGTTCCTCCAGAAACCGCTTGGCTTGACGGCAGTCCGGGCACCAGCTCGTAGTGTAGATGCGGATGTTCACATCTGGATGTGGTGTGCCGCCTCGAGCCTTGCCATTGCCCGGCGCAGGGCTTCTCGGGCGCGCTCCATGTCAGTCTCGGGATCTAAGAACCTTTGCAGGCGTTCCTCGGCTCGTTGCTTGGCTTTTTGCGCGCGCTCAACGTCAATTTCTTCGGCGCGCTCGGCGCTCTGCACCAAGACGATGACGCGATTGGGAAGCACCTCGGCGAAGCCCCAATTTACGCAAAGATAATGCTTCACGCCTTCGCGCACGTAGGTGAGCTCGCCGGGCACGAGCTCGGTGAGCAGGGGAGCGTGGCCGGGCAACACTCCGATATATCCATTCTTGCCGGGCACGGTCACCGCGCTTACGGAGTCGCGCACCAGCAGGCGGTCCGGGCTCACGATGTTCAGTTGCAGTTCGGTAGGAAGAGGTTCACTCATGGAATTGGGCCATTGGGTCATTGAGTCATTGGGTCATCGGGTCATCGGGTCATTGACTTAATGGCCCAATGACTCAATGACCCGATGGCCCAATGACTCAATTTCTTTCACGCTGCCGCCTTGAGTTTTTCAGCCCTCTCAAGCGCCTCCTCGATGGTACCCATCATGTAAAAGGCCTGCTCGGGAATATCATCGTACTTGCCTTCGACCAGCTCTTTGAAGCCGCGGATTGTATCCTCGAGCTTCACGTAACGACCCTCGAGGCCCGTGAACTGTTGCGCCACATGGAAGGGCTGGGAAAGGAAGCGCTGGATTTTGCGCGCCCGCGCCACCGTCAGTTTATCTTCCTCCGAGAGCTCATCGATGCCGAGGATGGCGATGATGTCCTGCAGGTCTTTGTATTTCTGCAGGATCGCCTTCACGGCCCGGGCCACGCGGTAATGCTCCTGGCCCACGATGCGCGGATCCAGAATGCGCGAGGTAGAGGCCAACGGGTCGACGGCCGGATAGATCCCGATTTCGACCAGTTGCCGCGAGAGCACCGTGGTCGCGTCGAGGTGCGAGAAAGTAGTGGCGGGAGCGGGGTCCGTTAGGTCATCCGCAGGCACATAAATAGCCTGCACGGAGGTGATGGAGCCCTTCTTGGTGGACGTGATGCGCTCCTCCAGCTCGCCCATTTCCGTAGAGAGATTCGGTTGGTAGCCGACGGCGGAAGGCATGCGCCCCAGCAGGGCCGAGACTTCCGAGCCCGCCTGGGTGAAACGGAAGATATTGTCGATAAACAGGAGCACGTCCTGACCCGCCACGTCGCGGAAGTATTCGGCCACCGTGAGGCCGGTCAAGCCCACGCGCAGTCGGGCGCCTGGCGGCTCGGTCATCTGCCCATAGATCAAGGCTGCCTTGGATTTATTCGAGTCGCCGGGCACTATAACACCGGACTCCTGCATTTCCAGCCACAGGTCATTACCCTCGCGGGTGCGCTCGCCTACACCGGAGAACACCGAAACGCCGCCGTGCTTCATGGCGACGTTATTGATCAACTCCATGATGATGACGGTCTTGCCCACGCCGGCCCCGCCGAACAATCCCGTCTTGCCGCCTTTCAGATAGGGCTCGAGCAAGTCCACCACCTTGAGCCCCGTCTCGAACATTTCCAGGTTGGTATTCTGCTCTTCGAGTTCCGGCGGATCGCGGTGGATGGGATAGCGCGTTTCCGCCACAATCGGCCCGAGGTTGTCCACGGGTTCGCCAATGACGTTCATGATGCGGCCGAGTGTCGCTTTGCCCACTGGTATGGTAATCGGCTCGCCGAGGTCGATGGCTTTCATGCCCCGCACCATGCCTTCTGTAGGCTCCATAGCCACGCATTTCACACGACCTTCACCCATGTGCTGTTCGACCTCTGCGATGACCTTAATGGGTTGCGGAACATCAAAGCCCTCGGAAGTAATCCGCAGGGCGTTATAGATGGGCGGAAGCTGCCCCTCCTCAAACGCCACCACTAATACCGGGCCCGTGATTTCCACCACCTTGCCAATGTGCTGCTCTGTGCTCATGAGAATTCCTTCGTTGGGATGAAAGTCGAGGAGTCGAGAAGTCGAGAAGTCGAGGAGTAAAGAAGTCGAGAGTCAAGGGTCGAAGAGTGAATGACCTCGGCTAGTCCTTCCGAATGCGATGAGCTGTCACTCTTCGACCTTCGACTCCTCGAATGTTCGTCAGCACTTCTCGACTCCTTAACTCCTCGACTCCTCAACTCCTTTTAGGCAGCCGCAGCGATCTCGGCCACCTTTCTTTTCAGAGCGTTCAACATCCGCGCGATTTCCGTAATCTCCTTCAGCAACTCGTCTGAGGAATCGCGCGCCAGGAATCCCAAATCGCGGCTAAGCATCACCAAGTACTCCGTCTCGGCGAGCGAACCTTCAGCGATATTCAGAAATCGAGCATACTCCTGGTTGCTCTGACGCTTCGATCCTTCAGCGATGTTCGTAGGGATAGATGCTGCGGCGCGTCGCAGTTGCGATATTAAACCAAAGCGCTCGGCGGAAGGGAAACTGGCGGTAAGACGATAAGCTTCAAGGGTCAGCTTGTGACTTCGCTGCCAAACCTTGAGCTCCGTAAAGCGTTGCATTAGCTCCCTCCCAGGTCATCTACTTTCGACGTTCGTGCTCTTCCTGTTGAACTTTCAACCTCTTACTCTCGACTCTCGACTCTCGACTTTCGACTTCTCGACTCCTCGACTTCTCGACTGTTCTTCCTACGTCGCCGCCCCTCCGCTCACCACTTCAATGATCTCGCGCGTGATCGCCGCCTGCCGCACGCGATTCAAATGGAGCGTGAGCGAGTCGATCAATTCGGAGGCGTTGTTGGTGGCTGCATCCATCGCCGTCATTTTGGCGGCCAGTTCCGCAGCTTGCGATTCGAGCAGGGCGCGGTAAACCTCGATCTCCACGTAGCGCGGAAGCAAGGCGTTGAATATTTCCGGCGCGGGCTGGTCGTAGATGTAGTCGATCAGCGCCTCACCCGTCGCAGGCTGGACCGGCTTGACAGGCAAGTACCGCTCCACCATCACGCGCTGAGTCAGAATGGACTTGAACTCGTTATAGAGGAAGTCAACCGCGTCCACCTTTTGCTCCGTGTAGAGGTCGACGATCTCCTTTGCAACCTGCTGGGCATGCGAAAACTGCAGACGCCCAAACAGGTTAAGGTGTTCCGAAACCATCTTGAGAGGCCGCTTGTGGAAGGCATCCCGGCCCTTGCGGCCGACGGCAATAATTGAGACTTCCTTGTCACCACGTCTCTCCAGGTAATTCTGGGCGGCCCGGATCAGATTAGCGTTGAACGCCCCGCAAAGGCCTCGGTCCGCCGTGATGAGCACCAGCAGGACCTTCTCGATAGGCCGCTCGGCGAGCAGCGGATGGGCGCGCTGTTCGGTGCGTGCGGCAAGGCTGGCGAGCAACGTCAGCATCTGGTTGGCGTAAGGCCGTGCATTAAAGATGCTGTCTTGGGCGCGCCGCAGCCGGGCCGCTGCGACCATCTTCATCGCCCGCGTGATCTGCTGCGTGCTCTTGATGGAGCGAATGCGACGCCGAATATCAAGTAAAGTTGCCATAACTTCGCAGTCTTTCGCGGACTAGCTTCGAATTGGGTCAGATCGTCTTCGGGCCGTCGTCCCGCAGCCCCGTAGGGGTGCAATCCCGCGGACGCGGGACCAGGGCGTGAGCCCTGGGTGTGAAGTTTGAATAATTGGCAAGATGCCCCACCCCTCCCGATGTCATTCCGAGCGCAGCGAGGAATCTCGCTCTGTTCTTTTCTCCACCCACCCCCTTCGTTAGGCTCCGATCCACCTCAGAGCAGAGCGAGATTCCTCGCTGCGCTCGGAATGACAGGTCCTCAGCCTTCAGGCCACCTTTGCCTTCCGCTCCGCCAGGAACTTGGCTTTGTACTCATCCAGCAGCTTGCGAATCTCCGCTCGCAAGGGTTCGTCGATCTGTTTCTTCTGGATGAGCTGGCTCCCCACCGAAGGGTAGGAAGTATCCATGAATTCGTAGAGCCCCTGCTCGAAGGGCTGGCAATCTTCCATCTCCAGGTTGTCGAGGTAGCCGTTGGTGCCCGCGAAGATGATGAGGATTTGTTTTTCAACCGGAAGCGGACTGTACTGCCCCTGCTTGAGGATTTCCGTCAAGCGCTGCCCGCGGTTGAGCTGTGCCTGGGTGGCTTTGTCCAGATCGCTCCCGAACTGGGCGAAGGCGGCCACATCACGGTACTGGGCCAGGTCCAGGCGCAGCGTGCCGGCCACTTGCTTCATGGCCTTGATCTGCGCGTTGCCGCCCACCCGTGAGACCGAAAGGCCCGCGTCCACGGCGGGTCGGATGCCGCTGTTGAACAAGTCGGTCAGCAGATAGATCTGGCCGTCGGTTATCGAAATTACGTTGGTGGGAATATAGGCGGAAATGTCGCCCGCCTGCGTTTCGATGATGGGGAGCGCCGTGAGCGATCCGCCGCCCAGGGCATCGCTCAGCTTGGCGGCGCGCTCCAGCAAGCGCGAGTGCAAGTAGAAAACGTCACCTGGGTAAGCCTCCCGGCCGGGAGGCCGGCGCAGCAGCAGCGAGATTTCGCGATAAGCCACCGCGTGCTTGGAAAGATCATCGTAAAGACACAGCGCGTGCCTGCCGCTGTCTCGAAAGTACTCCCCCATGGCGCATCCCGCATAAGGGGCGATGTACTGCATGGGGGCCGGGTCCGAGGAACTCGCCTCCACTACGATGCTGTACCTCATCGCCTCATGTTCTTCCAGGGTCTTAATGACCTGCGCGATGGTCGAACGCTTCTGGCCGATGGCCACGTAAATGCATATCACGTCCCCGCCGCGCTGGTTCAAAATGGTGTCGAGTATGATGGCGGTCTTGCCGGTTTGGCGGTCACCGATGATCAATTCGCGCTGGCCGCGACCAATGGGGATCATGGCGTCAATGGCCTTGATTCCAGTCTGTAATGGCTCGCGCACCTTTTGGCGGTCAATCACGCCGGGAGCCAGTCGCTCAATGGGAATGTACTTGTCAGTCAAAATGGGACCTTTGTCGTCGGTCGGCCGCCCCAGCGCATCCACCACGCGCCCCACCAAGGCCTCGCCCACCGGCACGGACATGATGCGCTTGGTCCGCTTGACGGTGTCGCCTTCCTGAATCTTAACGTAGTCACCGAAGAGCACGGCGCTCACTCGGTCTTCTTCCAGGTTCAACGCCAAGCCGGCGACATCGTGGGGCAGTTCAACCAATTCGCCTGCCATGACGTTATCCAGGCCATGGATACGCGCCACACCGTCACCGACGGAAATGACCGTGCCCACTTCGCTGACCGAGACACCGCGGTCGAAGTGTTCAATCTGCTCTCGAATGATCCTGGTGATTTCGTCTGCTCTGATCTGTGGCATCCTCTTGCATCTCCCGGGGAGTCAAGAAAGTCGAGGAGTCAAGCAGTCGAGAAGTCAAGGAGTCGAGAGTCGAGGAGTAGGAACCTCGTCCCAGGCAGCCGCTGGACTTCACCCGCGCTTTGGACCTTTGACTCTTCGACTTCTTGACTCCTAGACTCCTAGACTTCTCGACTCCTCGACTCTTGACTTCTTCACCTCGCCGTCAACTGCTCCCGGATCCGCGCCAGATTGCCCCGCACAGACCCGTCGTAAACCGTGCTTCCAATCTGCGCCAGGATTCCACCCAGCAATTCGCTGTCGATTCGGAACTCGAGTTCTACCTGCTTGCCAGTCAACTCCCTGAATCGCGCGGCCACGCCTTCCCGCTCGATGTCCGAGAGGTCCGAGGCCGAAGAGATGGTAACTTGCACTACTCCCAATCGGTCGTATGCTATCTTCCGATAAGCCTGGACCGCTTCTTCGAGCAAAGGCATCCGGTAGTTGGCCAGGAGCACGCGCAAGAAATTCAGCGTCACCGGGGATTCGCCCAGTTTTTGCCCGATCACCACAAGCACGTTCATCTTCTGTGGCAACGCCACGGCGGGCGAAGCGAACACTTCCTGCAACTCGAGGTTCTCGCGGTAAGCGCTCGCGAAGTCCTGAAGCTCCTGGAGGACCCTGCGGTAATCGCCGCTCGGCGCCACCACCTCGGCGAGCGCGCGTGCATACCGATTTGCAACCACCATGGGCATGGGGACCACGCTAGTCGAAAGTCAAGAGTCGAAAGTCGAGAGTGCAGTCGAGAGTCAAAAGTCAAGAAATCGAGGATCGAGATATTGACACCGTAAAAACGCCTCCGTAAGCCGTCGGCCTCGTACTTTCGACTTTCGACTCTTGACTCTCGACTCCTTAGGCAGCCACACCAAGCTCGACCTTCTTTCTCAGACCACTCAGCATCCGCGCGATTTCCGTAATTTCCTCCAGCAGCGTCTTTGAGGAAACGGGCACTAGGAAGCCCAAGTCGCGGCTCAACATCACCAAGTACTCTGTCTCCACAAGCGATGCTTCAGCAATGTTCAAAAATCGCGCATACTCCTGGTTGCTTTAACGCTTCGATCCCTCCGCGATGTTCGTAGGCACGGACGCCGCCGCCCGTCGCAATTGCGAGACTAACCCGAAGCGCTCCGCGGAGGGAAAACTGGCGGTAACACGATAAACCTCAAGGGTTAGCTGGTGACTTCGCTGCCAAACCTTGAGCTCCGTAAAGCGTTGCATCGCCCTTCCTGCCGTTTCGACGCTGTTCCTCTTACTTTCGACTCTCGCCTGTCGACTCGCGACTTCTCTAGTTCCGACGTTCGTCCGTACTTTCGACTCTCGACTCTCGACTCTCGACTGCACCCTCGACTCTCGACTTTCGACTCTCGACTTCCGTCAAGAAGTCGCTGACCAGTTGTTTCCGGCCCGCCTCGTCCAGGCGCCGGCGAATAATCCCCTCCGCCAACTCGACCGCCTGCTCGGCCGCGTAGCTCTTCAATTCCAGCTTGGCGGCCCGAACCGCGACTTCGGTCTGGGCGCGCGCGGACTGGAGGATTTTCTCCGCCTCTTCGGCCGCCGCCAGTTTCAAACGCTGGCGTTCCGCCTCCATTTCCCGCTCGGCGGAAGCCCTGAAGGCCGCAATCTCCTCCTCCAGATGCTGCAACTTCTCCTCCACGATCTTGAGTTGGGCTTGGGATACTTCCAGGGCTTTTCGTCCTTCCTCCAGGCCCTTTCGGATGGAGGCAGAGCGTTCAGCAAAGAAACCGGCCAGGGGTTTCCGCAAGACGAAACCGAGGGTTCCCACGAGCAGCGCAAGGTTAATAAACTTGTAAAGTAACTCGTGTCCCGCCTTATTGCCTGCCTCTTCACCCTCTGGCGCGCGGGCGGAGGCAAGGCTGTGGTCCAGGGTAAAGGTCCGAGTGAAACCCAGCGAGCCAGCCAGGCCCAGCAGGCAGGCGGCGAAAAGCCCTCGAGTCAACGCGCGGCGCAAAGAAACCCTCAAGGCTGGATCCCTCCTGCGCCATCCCTGGCGGCGCCGCCCAGGATCGTCTCGGCTATCTCCTGGCCTAGAGACTGGCCGGTGCTCTCTAATTCCTTCTTGCGCTGAGCTACCTCCGCTGCCAGGCTGGCCTGCGCTTCGCTGAGCAATGCTTCCGACTGCTGGTGCGCCCGCTTCAGGGTTGCTTCCCGGTCTTCAAGGATGGAGCGCCCAGCCGCCTCCCGGTGGCGGTATGTTTCCTGCCGCGCAGCCTGGAAAGCAGCTTCGTATTGACGCGCTTTCTCCTCCGCCGCAGCCGCTTGCTCGTGGGCACGCGCCATGGCGCCCGTGGTCGCTTCCTCACGCTTCTTCAACACGGCGGTCAGCGGCCCAAAAAAGAACCTGCTGAGGATGACATAAAGCACGAAAACAAAAATGACCGTTGGAATGGTCTGGATGAAGAGTTGCGCGAGCTGGGATAGAATCTCACCCATTATTAAAGGGCACCCTCACAGAGAGCAATATCTGTCACTCTCAAAGACCAAAAAATGTAACATGCCCTTTTCAGGGGTGTCAAGAAATGGGCGCGTAGGTGATAGTTTTGCGGACCTTGCCGGTTTTTTTGACTGAGGAGCCGGAGTTTTAGCACTCGCTACGCCTTATCACCTCGTGCTTAACGCGGAACGTCGCCTGATTGAAATCCACTTTCGGTCGCTGTTTGCCTGGCTCGTGCTTTGGTTTCGGATTCGATTGTAGCTTCTTCGGCATGGCCTTAGTCTGGCATGGTTGGCGTTTCCGTTCAAGCCTGGAAGAACTCAAACTTTACCCCAATCGAGCGCTGATGGCTGGCAACGGACCCGCCGCGGCGGGACAACTTTGTTCCGCATTGACCGGATTCGCAATTTGGACGATCATCTACACACGCCAGGGGGAATAGGATGTGCGGATCCATGCGCATCTTTGTGTTGCGGCATTGTGCAGGTGCAAGCGCATCTGAGCGCCATTGGGCATCAAAGGCGCTGAAACATATTTTCCTGAAGAGAAGGTAGTGGGTCAATTTGATGTAGAGGCGGCTTTACGCCGCCATTTGGCGATCCCGCTTTGCGGGATCGCCACTACAGCATCAAATTGACCCACTACCAAAGAGAACTGAGGATAGATTATGAGCGCTCGTCCGAAGATACTGGGAGTCATCCCGGCAAGACTGGGGTCAACTCGGCTGCCCGGAAAAGTACTTCGAGAAATTGCGGGCAAGCCGATGCTTTACTGGGTTTATCACCATTCCCGACGTTCGCCGTTGCTTGCCGATCTGGTGGTGGCAACGGAGAACGAAGAAGTGAAGCAGTTCTGTGAATCGCAGGGCATTCCAGTCACCCTGACCGGCCGCCACCCCTCCCCAACCGACCGTGTGCACGAAGTAATGACGCGGACGGATGCGGAGGTCTATGCGAACATCCAGGGAGATGAGCCGATGCTGCGGCCGGCGCATTTCGAATTGCTGCTCACGCCGTTCTTGCAGGGAGACGTCCAGGTCACAACCCTCAAGGTCGCCATGGACCCGGTGGCAGCGCTGGACCCGAACAATGTCAAAGTCCTGACAGACAACTCAGGCCGCGCGCTTTACTTCTCTCGCTACCCCATTCCTTACGACCGTGATGGTCAAGGCGGGATTCAGTACTACAAGCACCTGGGCATTTACGCTTACACGCGGGCGGCGCTGTCCCTGTTTCACTCCTTACCGCAATCTTCGCTGGAGTTAGCTGAGAAGCTGGACCAACTGCGCTTCTTGCAGAATGGCGTGCCCATCATGGTGGCCGAGACGCCGCATGACACGATCGGGGTAGACACCGAGGCTGACCTGCAGCGGGTGAGTGCCTTGTTCGCCGCCGGCGCAATCGAGTAGCTGGCCTACAAGCGAACAGCGAGATCGGCCAGTCCGCCGTGTCACCCCCGCGAAAGCGGGGGTACATCTGCCCCGGCGTGGATTCCCGCTTGCGCGGGAATGACGTGTAGATGTGCAGTAGAAGCTTCGATCTGCTTTCCCAGGCGAGAGATGGACATGAAGCGAACATATTCTGCGGAAGAGCTAGGCATCCGTCTGTCCTCGAAAAAGGAGGGAGAGCTATTTAAATGGTTTCTGGTTTGTCTACTCTTCGGCAAGCCGATTCAGCGGCAAGTTGCCGAGCGAGCTTTTATGGCGTTGGCCGCAGCTCGACTACTGAGTCCCGACGCCATCCTCCGCGCCGGGTGGGATGAACTAGTGCGGCTCTTGGATGAGGCGCACTATGTCCGCTACGATTTCTCCACGGCCACCAAACTCCTCCACGTCTGCAAGGAGCTCAAGGAGCGCTATGGCTCGCTCACCAGTCTTTTCGCTCAGTCAAAAACGCCCGCAGAACTTTCCGCCGGCTTGCAGGAGTTCAAGTTTATTGGTCCAGTAACCGTCCGGATTTTTTTGCGAGAAGTGGGTCCCGTATGGTACCCGTCGGCCGCGTCGGCGAAAGGAGAGTAGTGTCGCGTCACACTCAATTCTTTGTGGGCTAGACTGCATCCGGTCCGGAACCAGCGTATGAAGAAACCCCGCACTGCGCGCGAGATCGAGACCGAGGCAGCGGCCGACCGGCGGTCGAGGACTCGAGGAGCGCGGCTGCCCGGTGGAGAAGCGATGGCCATGCTGGCTCGCCGGGGCTTTCGACCGAGCGAGGCTCGGCTCGACATACCGTTCCCGTGTGATCTGGAAGAAGAAACAGCCGAGCGGCTTTCGGAACAGCTTGGCCATTATGCTTTCCGCCTCTTTCTGCGCGGGGCTATCCGGAAGGCGGAAGGATTCGCCCCCGAGGAAGCCACGCAATACCTCGAGCGGGCTCAGTCGAAGGCGTGTGCAGAGTCCCTTGTCAGCCTGGGCCTGGCCCAGCGGTTATCTCGAGGCCGCTATCGGCTGGTCTGGGCCGCAAAGAGCTTTGGTGGAACGCTCGAGTGGTACGTGGCGCGTGAGCTCCAGCACCGCTTCGGATTCGACGTAGCGGCGGGCGTGAGGTTTCATGCACGGGGCGTGGGGGGCGACCTCGACGTGGTAGCGGCAGCGGAAGGCAAGCTGGCCTATCTCGAGCTGAAGTCCTCTCCGCCCAAGAACCTCCCGGTCAGGGGGGTGGTCGCCTTTTTCGACCGGGTGCACCTGCTCCGGCCCGACCTGACACTCTTTGTGGTGGACACAGCGCTGCGCCTCAGCGATAAGGTTCTGCCCATGCTTGTGGCGGAACTGGAGCGTCGCCGGGGTGAGGCCAAGCTCGCCCCGCGCCGAATTGAGCGGGAACTTTGGGCGCTCACACCCCATCTCTACGCGGTGAATGGAAGACCGGATCTCATGGCCAACATCGGGCGCGCCATCGCCCAAGGGCTGCTCGCGCTTTCTCCTTCGCTCTGACCGCGCCGCGCGCGCAGGGGGCGCAGACCCCCTGCGGCGGGTTTGCGCCGCCCGGCGACCCAAGCTTCAGGATCGTTCCCTCTTACCTCCGGGCCAGTATCATTTTGATGTTTCTCTTGCCGTGAAGTACTGCGACGACCTGAAGCGGCTGGGAGTGAGGTCGATAGATGATTTGGTAAGAACGCACGGGCCAAAAAAGGACCGGCTGCGCTGTGAGGTCCTCTCGACGGTGACCCTTGCCGGGCATTGCCACCAAGCCGAGAATGGCATCGTAAATCTCAGTTCGAACGCGCTCGGCAGCCTCGAGGTTGTCTTGGGCGATGTACTCGTATATGTCGATAAGGTCCTGGACGGCCTCGGGGGAAAGGCGGAAGCGTGTCATCGGCGCTGACGCTGTAGCTCTTCCCCGCGAACGCGAAGGTTTTCGAAGACCTCGTCGCCGTCAAGGCCTTCGCCTCGGTCGAGCTGGGAGAGGCCGCGGGCGATTTTCTCCTCAATTTCCTGCCGTGTGTATTCCTCGCCAAGCTCACGCGCGATCAGGAAGTGCTTCACTGCCGCGCCAACCAAGGCGGTGGCATCTTGAAACTTGCCCGATCGTACCTCCTCCTCAACCAGTTTTTCCGTCTCGGAATCTAACCGCACATTCATGGCTATTCGCCCCTCTCAGCAAGCTCCGCTTCCGGCTCAATGCTCTGAGCCAAGTATAACGCTTTCTGTTCCGAACCGCGCGCCGAAAACCCTGGCGGCCACCTGTGCCGGTTGGCCTGCCGCGCGTAAGTGTTGTAGCCGCGGCAAAAGCATTCCTTGCTGTAGGGCTGGGCGGCGGAGACATGCCGGCGCTTGGCATGTCTGCGGCCGACAAAGGCGTACGGTTCTCCACAGTACCGCCCTGCGGGACCACTCTTGGGGACAGAATCATCCGCAGACGTCAAGAAGCGGTGTCTGTGCGACGGGAGAGCCTCCTGACCTCCCCTGTGCACTCGCGCAAGATGTTCCGACCCTTTTTCAACTTCGACATCACTTTAGCCGTTTGGCGCTCATCGAGCTTCAGTCGCCTGATGGTGCTGTGGTGAGGGCCACCAACGGAACGGTCGAGAATATATGCATCGTCAAAGGAGACAAGCTTGGTGGCTCCCTGGACGCTCCTCCACGTCCTGCCGTGTCCCTTAAAGAAAAATGCAGTTCGCTTCTTAATGTAACCGACGATAAATCTCCTGTTGTAGAATTGTGCGTTGCGACCTGTCGTAAAGAGGAACAGGTATTTCTCCTCACTCTTCAGAAATCCCCAGATGCTCATCTGGTCACATGGCCAGCAATAATTCTCTGCGCATTTCTCGATGTGGGGTTCCGTCGCATACCCTTCGTGCTCGATACCTAGAACGTCTCTGATAGGCAGTTCTGACTTTGGACAGTGGTAAAAGAAGTGGAGTCGCCCTGTTCCCTTCGTGCCAGGGATTTGGAACTCGGGATCGTCCGGCCTGCCCCAAGAACGATGACAAACATCGGGACACGAATCAACAGGCACTGGTTTGCAACTCATACGATCACCCTCGCATAAAGTGTCTCAAAAAACGTCGGTGGGAACCAGTCATCCTAATTGCGCCCGCCTATGGAGCTCCTTCGCTATCTTCTCCGCAGCTTTCCCATCGTAAATCTTGCAGAGCGTCGGAAGGGATGGGTAGTTGTACCCCCACTTGCTTACCTCGGCTGGCGTAATTGCTTTGTCTACCTTTACCACCGTTTCCCATAGCACCTTCCGGTTATGCTCCTTGTTCTTAAGCTCGTTGAAGATCGCACCCGATGGATAAGCGGGCGCGTCGCCCATCCGTCCCACGGCTATAATTCCCTTTCCGTTCAGATAGGCAAGAATTCGATCGCCTGTCCTAGGACCATTCAATTTCTCCTCCGTGTTCGAGTAGCCGGAAACGGCTATCACCCCGTCTTTCAACATTTTTCTATAGGAACCTGGGCAGAACCTCTCATTCGTGTTGAAGGACCAGTCGTGTTTCCATCTGCGCTCAGGTCCTATTGGATCGACATCGATCTTCTCAATTTCCAAGAAGTGCTGCGTTCCTTGTTAATAGAATTGAAATGGAACAAAATCGATAGGGACATCATAGTTGTCGCGCAGCCATCCAATTATTCGCTTCACGCTTTCGTCACCTGCCGAAGCAAGGATGAAGAATCGGCGGCTCTTAAGAAACTCATCCTTCTCGAATCCTGGATTCTCCGCGAACTCCTTAAACGCTTCGAACAAATGTCTCCCCTTGGCCTCAATATTCCGTTGCCACCGTCGGTTGAAATCATCGTAGGTCCAATTGGACAGTGCCGCGGCATAGTCCAGAAGCTGGCCAACGGTACTACGATCGGACCACTCCCTCTTGACTTCGATGACAACAAGCGCGCCCTGACTATCGACCGCCAGGAGGTCAGCCATGGGTTCTCCTGACACCTCTTGCCCAATTACAAGTACGGCCTCAGGGTTCGTGAACAGGAGGCTCGGGTTCTCGGCGATCCAGTTCTCGATATTTTTCTCTTTTAGTTTGAGATCACGCGCCGACCGTGGAAGCAGTGGATCGAAAGTCTTCTTGGCCAAATCCACTGAGAATACTGACCGTATGCCGTTCATGGCTTTGTCTCCCTGCGGTTTGCCATGTCAATATCCGCGACCGCGATTTCCGTTTACACTTCCCAGCCAAACGCAAATTTACACCTGACCTCCTCCGCATGCAACGCTCAAGCCCAGTTTTCGGTGCAACGCGTCTCGAGAGACCGCAGGGGGCCGCGTCGAGGACAGTGAAGAGTGACAAGTGGCGTGAAGGAAGGATCGAGCGAGCGCGGACCGCGGTTCGTTCCAGAATCCCCACCAAAGGGCCGCAGACGTAAGAAACACGTCTGCGCCACCCCGCGGGCCTAATGAGGTATCCCTTGCTGGTGCCAGCGGCGGTGCAGCGTGGCGCGTGCATCGGTGAAGATTTTGCGAATCTTGGCGAAAGTTTCCGGGTCCGGCCGAGTGGCGAGCGTTTCGACATACATTTGTGCCCCATCGATGAGCTGCAGGAAGTACGTTGCGGCCTCAGGGGAGAACAGGTCCTTTCCCGGGACTCGCACGTTGACGGGCGACGTGTGCGCTGCAATCTTGAAATCCCACGATGTAGTAGGTCCCAATTGAGAAGCAGCGCGCGCGGCAAGCCAGCCCGGCCCGGGAACCTTTACTTTCTCTGTCAAGTGCATGGTCCGCGCTCCCGCCGGCTCCTCCCGCGAGGCGACCACGTTGCCGTTATAGATAACCTCCAGGCGATGGAAAGGCACGAAACATTGCGCCTCGGCAGAGACTTCAATCGTCCCCCCGCCGGCGCCCAAAGTGATCTCCTCACCGGGTGGGTGGCCATCCGCATGAAACATTAGCAGCGGGCCCGAGGTTGCGAAGGTGTTCCCACCCCGCACGGCCTTTGCCCAGTTTGGGAAATTGAACTCTTCATGGCCAAGATAGGCATAGACGCGGTTGGCGCCCGCGGGCATGTAGGCCCCCATCTTGTCGGTCCCTGCCACCGCTGGCAGGCGGTACCCGCAATTCAAGTAGTGATACCAATCCAGGTAACGCAAGCTGTTGAATTGCTCGAGGGGGGTGAAATGGGTCGCGAAGTCATCTTGCGGCCAAAGCTCCACCGCGTCGATCTTGCCGAGGACAATGTCTGCGGCGATTTCACCCGTGGGATAGGGAAAATGTACGCTCACGGCCAAGCCTTGGCGCTGGCGGCAGGTGTCGGCCCACTCCGCCAAGCTGCTGCAGAGCGGATCACCCAAATAAGCCTCGTCGGGGCCTTCCGCCGACATCGGGTAAACCGCCGACCCGTGAACGCCCTCCAGCCCAATGTGGCCGAGAATGTGCTGCCGATTCTCGGTGCCCACCCAAACCATCGATTCGCGATCCTGCGAGATCACCGGTCCGTGCGAAAGATCACCCACGTTCGTAAAAAGATCTCCCCACTGGGCCGCCAACAGGTTGATCAGGTTTAATCCCTCGGCTTGCGCTTCGAGCAGAGCCGTGGTGGGAGAAAGGAAGTGAGTGTGCGTGTCCGCCGTCACCCAGCCTTTGGAGCGCAGGTTGGTGAGGCGGGGAATCTCCACCGTCAGTTCGCGCTGCCCCGGCTGGATTTCAAGCTTCCGCCGCACCGCCTGGTATTCGAATCCCTTGGTCATTTCCAGGTACACTTCACCGGGAGGAAGTTCCACCTGAAAGGTGCCATCGACGTAGGCAAAGGAGGTGTCCATCAGTTTGACGTCGGCGCCATAGTCCTGAAACCAACCGTCATTGATCTCCGTGCGGTGTCCGTAAGGAGGGATGTAGCGTCCCTCTTTGGACCGGAAGGCCAGGCGCACTGCGGTGGGCCGCTTCGTGTCCGGGTCGAGCACTCGCCCGTGAATCCAGCGGCGGTCGCGTTCAACGACCTCGATGCGTCCGCCCCCCTCGTTCGCCTCGACTTCGCCGCCCGGGACCACCCTAGCGAGTTCGAACTCGTATTGCCGCCCGGTCTTTGAATCATGCAGGGTCAACGTGGCGCCAGCATTGGCGGTGACCTCCACATAAAGGCAGCGCCCGCCGGGGGCTGGCTTGGCTCTTTCGCCAAGCCCCGAGGCGGGGGATGAGAGCCAGGCGTCGGGCTGGAAATCCGGCAAAGCAAACGTCCGGCCAACCCAGCCGAGGTCTACATCCACCTGCCACCGCTCCGCGTCTTCAGCCGCAGCTTCGGGCAAGGTAATCCGATACAAAGCGCGCGGCTCGAACCGAAATGGGTATCCGGGCCGGTGATAAATCGTCAGGCCGCAAAGCACCCAGGAATCTTCTCCCGCCGCTTCAAAGCGCAGAGATCGAATGCTCCGGTCCGGCTCCGGGTTCTCAAGCGCACACACCCAGAGGGTCCCTAATCCGGGTCCTCCCGGACCGCCACCAGCGATTACTGTTTGGAGGCCTCCCCAGCCGACTGCGGAGGAGAGAGGATCGGTGATTTTTCCGACCCGCATTTTCCCCGGTGGCAAGGATGCGAAACTGATGTGCCCCCAAGCCTCGGTCACAGAGTTGGTCTCAAAGCGGCGGCGAATGGGAAGGACCCGCGTTCCGTTGTCCTCGTAAATTAATGTGACGTCCCCCAGATGTTGACCCACTTTCTGGAACACATCCTTCCCGGGCTCTGGCATCTCGTTTTCATCGAAGTCGCAAAATGAAGCCAGGCAAAGATAATGAGCTTTCTGCTGGAGAGGGATCTCCACTCGCTGCGCGGCCGAGGGACGAGACTGCGTACTCAAAATGAGCCAAGACTTACTATCCAGGTCCTCGAGCCCCAGTGTGAACGGAACTCCCTGCAAGGCGCGCTTTCCTCCCGGAACGCGGATCAGGTTGTCGTGGACCGAATCCCCGCCTATTTCCACGGCGCGCGCGCGGATCCCGAACTCGCGGGACGAGGCGTTGAAGTACGGTTTCAGGTCGATGGGGCTGAACTTCCCGCTGGCATTCCCCGTTTCAGGCTCCGTAGCCGGGTGTGCCTTTCCACTCCCTTCCCCGGCCATCATGCTGATCGTCGGCACCCCGGCGCCAACCGTCAGGAGAAAATCCCGCCGCGAAAATTCGGGGGTAGTCGTTTTCGATTTTTTGGGATCCATGCTGAATGACCTTCCTTTCGGCCTACCATTAGCTCAATGGCCACTCCGAAGGCGAGGGGATAACGGTTAGGAAGCGAGTAAACCAAGAGTTCTGTTTTCATTTCCCGACCGAGCGGTAATATACATCTGCCCGCCTCCACATGCAATGCTCCAGCCTGGTTCGGGCCTGGGGGCTCGGGATTCGGGGCTGGGAACTAGGGGCCCGTAGGATTGCCGATGGATGATTGATGATTGCACATTGGAGGTGGGAGGCGTTAGTCGCTGGGGGGTTCCTGGTACTCGCGCAGGCGGCCGGGCTGGACGATCCAGAGTTTTCCGCTGATTTCGCCTTTGGCCAGTGCGCCGAGGAGGGTTCGCACCGCGGCGAGCAAATCGGCGTGAGAAGGTTTGGGCGGGAGACGCAAGACGGCGATGCCCGTGTACTCCGACGGCCTGAAGAGCAGAGGGTTGCCAAAATCCAGGTCGAGCGTAACCAGGGCCCGGCCTTCCCGCCGGCAGGCTTCGATCAAGGTTCCGTCCGAGGCGGAGGATAGTCGCTCATCGGCGACGGTGACGGTGTCGTGACCGTGGTCGCGGAACGGTTGCTGCACGCGGCGGCCGAGGTTCTCGTCCAGCTTGAGCTTCATCGAGGGGCTTCGATGGGAATGGTGACGTAGCGCTCGCGCGCCATTTCGGCGCCGTATGCGATACAGGCGAGGACGTCGTCGGGCGTGAGGTCGGGATAGTCGCGCAGGATCTCCTCAGTGCTCATGCCGCTGGCCAGGAAATCCAGAATCAGCGATACCCAGATGCGATGCCCGCGAATGCAGGGCTTGCCGAAACAAACGTTCGGATTGATGCTGATTCGCGAAAGCAGCTCTTCACGCGTCATCGCAAACACGCTCCCCAAGCACGTACTTCCTAACTCCCAATATAGCACGATGGCAAAGCAGGGAGTACGAAATAGGAAGCGAGCGAGTAGCGTTGTGTCCCCTTAATTCGTTGGAAAATTCACGGACTGTCATTCTGAGCGACCGGAGGGAGCAAAGAATCTATGTATTTGATCGAAATGCATAGATCCTTCGCTTCGCTCAGGATGACATTCCTTAGACTTACGCAATGAAACTCTGGGACGCGACAGTAGCGCAGGTCCACTTTGGGTCTGCGGCTTGTGGTCGGGTGTTGTAATGCGTAGGCTGAGCCCGTGTCGCGCCTCCGCCGCCCGCCGGGGCAGGACAAATGACCGGTGATGACGAGACAAAGAGCAGGGTCAGGAACTTGCAGAGGAAACAACCAGCTTCGCGCCCGTGAGCCCCAAGTGGCGATCGGTCGACCAGCAAGTGGAGATTCGGCGCTCGTTAATCATGACCAGCCCGTGAGCATCGGCTAGCGTCAGCGCCTGGTCGCCGAACTTCTTGATTAGCCGGCTGGTCTTCGTCAACTCCTCGCGATCGAAACTCTGAATGGCAAGGACCGAGAGATCGTCAATGAAGTTGAGAAACTGGATGGCCCGATTCCGGTCGTACCGCCGCAGAAACCAGCCGTGCCCTTCGGCTACGACCAGCGCTGACGTGACGAGATGGGGCGGGCTGGAAAACAGTCTACGAAATAGAGGATGGTGGCTGTCAGACCGGTCCAAGAAGGCAATCAGGGCGGAAGTGTCGACATAAGCCTCAGTCTTTGTCGCCATATACGATGTCGTCGATCGACTGGCTGGACCGTGGGTCTCCCGATTCGACCAGTCCTGCGTATCGCATCCAGACCGGTCGACCGCCAGGTGGGAGCACGCGGCGAATCGCCCGACGGACATACTCTGCCACTGGGATTCCCAGCGCTTCCGCTTCCTTCTTGGCCAACTTGTAGTCCTGCTCGTCGAGGCTGACCTGGGTACGAATCATGTTATCACTCTCCCTGGATATGATAACACAACGGGAAGATGGTGAGAGATAGCGTTTTTGATGACGGCGGCTTCGGATGCGCGGGAAGGAACCGCGTCAGCCGCGATTCCCTTTTTCGATTCCCGGCTGGCCGGCATTATCCATCAGACCGCCTCCACAGGCAATGCTCCAGCCCGGAGTTCGGGGCTGGGGGCTGGGACTCGGGGCTGGGGAAAAGCAGATCACACCGTCATGGTGGTCAGCCTCCGGCGTTTGACAAACCATACGCTCTCAGGCACTATAAGAAATATGAGGAAAGCTACGAGGTTCTCAAAGAGCTTTACTATTGATCGTTCCATCCTCGACTATCTTCAACGCACTCGTTCGAGCCGTTCACGGAGCGAACGGGTCAATGAATTGCTCCGCCGGGCAATCCTCGAGGAGCAGTACGAAGCTCTGGAGAGGGAGGCAGCGGAGTTCTTTGCCGCCGCCGGAGAGACGGAACGCGCCGAGCGCAAGGCCTTTGCCGCGGCGAGCCAACGGGCGATCACGCGGGAGGGTGAATGATGGCTCGCACTCCACCCAGCGGCTGGTTTCCCCGGCGCGGTGAAGTTTACCTGGTCCGGCTGGACAAGGACCGTCCGGCGCTGGTGATTTCCGCCGACGCCCTCAACCGCTACGCCCTTGACGTCTGCGTGGTACCGATGACGACCGTCGAGCGTGCGAAATTTTCGCTGCGAGTTCAAGTCGAAGCCGGCGAAGCTGGCCTCAGCCGCGCTTCCTGGGCAAAGTGCGACCAAGTGACGACGCTTGAAAAGAACCTTCTGCTTTACCCACCGTTGGGCCGGCTGAGGGACGCGACACTCAAGACCATCGAACAAGGCATCAAGCTGGCGCTCCAACTCCCGTAGCGTGGGTCTGCGTCTGTCTAGTCGAGATTTCCATTTTCAATTCCCGGCCGACCGGTGACATACTACTGACCGCCTCCGCAGGCAATGCTCCAGCCGAGTTTTCGGCGCCGGGTGTTTCCAGCGACCGCAGGAGGGCCAGTTCTACGGAGAATCCCCAGACCCGAAACTCCCGGTTCCTTCAACTGGGACGGAAGGGATTGACCACCTTCAGCCGGCGGAAGCGGCGAAACGCCTCGTCGGCGGTGATGATCTCGTAGGCGCCGTGCTCGATCAACAAGGCTGCGATGTGCGCGTCATGCAACACGTTGCCCTCCGGTGCGGAGGTACGGAGAAGCTCAGCCAGAATCTCCCGGTGGCGCTCTCCCTCCGCAAGCCGGACGCGGGAAGGCGAGTCGAGCAACGATTCCACGGCTCGCCAAGCCTCATCGAGGGGAGTCGGCGGGTGGAACACCCGGGGATGGGTCACGACCCGCAGGAATTCGTAAATACAGGGCCAGGGTAACACCCACGGTTCGGAGCCCGTGGCGAGCTCGCGGAGAACCTGGAGCGCCTTGCGGTGCTGCGGCGTTTCGTCACGATGGGCATAGATCAGAATGTTGGTGTCCACGCCCCGCATCAGCGGCCATCCATGAGGTCGAACAGTGAGTTGCGATCGTCCAGGCGGACTCCGGGCTGGATCCGCCCGCCACGATGGGGTTTCCAGTTGAAGCGATACTTGGCTTTCGGCTCGGGAGCGGCCGTTGCCTGGCGCAGGAGGTCGTTCACCAATTCGCGCAAGGTGCTGCCGCGGTGCGCTGCCTCCTGTTTCAGTTCACCAAGTAGAAGGTCGTCCAGATCGATTGTGGTGCGCATACACAAAAGCATAAGCCTGAAGCACATTGATGTCAAGCCTCGTTGCACCTCGTTCGATCCCGTGAGGCGGGATGGCATCCCGCCAGGCGGGACGGGTCTTCCCCACAGGGCTGGGACAGGTGCCGACAAATCCGCGACAAGCCCCATCCCCGAATTAGTCACATGTCAAAGCGGCAAGGGCGCGCCACCTGCGGTACAATCAACAGGCGGCGATCTGAATCTGAATAGGAGTTTTTATGGCAACGAATCCCTCGAATGTTCCCAGTTCGCGCTTGAAGCTGGATGTCCACACCACGGAAGATGCCACGGTAGTGCGATTGAGCGGCAATTTGACGCGCGACGCGGCGGCGATTTTCAAGGAAGAAGTCAAGGCCCTGATTCCGCAAAGCAAGCGGCTCGTCCTGGACCTTAGCGAGGTCGCTTACATGGATAGTTCCGGACTGGGCGCGGTGGTGAGCGTGTACATCACCGCCAAGAAAGCAGGTTGCGACCTTCACTTGATCAACTTGTCCAAGCGTGTCAAAGAACTGCTCGGATTAACAAACTTGCTCGCCGTCTTCGAAACCACGGGCCAGTATTTTGTCAAGATGGGCTAAGGGAGAGCAGGAAGCAGTAGGCAGAAAACCAGGGACAACTATTCTTCCCGCGCCGAAGAGGAGACAGGGATGTCGAACGAGAAAAGCTACCACATGACCACTGAGGAGTTTCGCCGGAATGGCCGGGCGGTCATTGACTGGATCGCTGATTATTATGAGCGCATCGAGTCATTCCCGGTGCTGGCTCAATTACAGCCGGGTGAAATCCGTGCCTCGCTCCCGCAGGAGCCTCCAGCGAGCGGCGAGTCTTTCGCAGCCCTACTGGGAGATGTTGAAAAGTTGATCCTGCCGGGCATAACGCACTGGCAGTCGCCCAATTTTTTTGCCTTCTTTCCCTGCAACGCTTCAGCTCCCGCGATCCTCGGCGACCTGCTGTCGTCCGGGCTTGGAATTCAGGGCATGCTGTGGGCTACCAGTCCGGCCTGCACCGAACTCGAAACACACGTGCTCGACTGGCTCGTCCAGATGCTGGGCTTGCCGGAGAAATTCCTTTCCACATCAACAGGCGGAGGCGTTATTCAGGACAGCGCTTCCAGCGCCTCGCTCTGCGCGATTTTAGCTGCCCGCGAGCGCTCCACAGGCTACACCAGCAATAAGCGAGGTTGTCAAGGCGAACTGGTCGCCTATGCCTCTCCTCAGGCTCACTCTTCCATCGAAAAAGCCGTGAGGATCGCCGGACTCGGCGACGAAAACCTGCGCCTCATTGATGTTGACGCTCGATTGGCCATGCGCCCGGATGCTCTGGCGCGGCAAATCGCCGAAGACCGGCGAGCCGGGAAGATTCCCTGCATCGTCTGCGCCACCGTGGGGACCACCTCCTCGAACGCCCTCGACCCTTTGCCGGAAATCGGGAGGATCTCGAAGGAGCAAGGCATTTGGCTTCACGTTGATTCTGCCATGTCGGGCACGGCCGCGCTCTGCCCTGAATTCCGGTACATCAACGAGGGCCTGGAGCTGGCGGATAGCTACTGCTTCAATCCTCACAAGTGGATGTTCACGAATTTCGATTGCGACTGCTTCTACGTGGCCAACCGGAAAGCGCTGATCGAGGCCTTATCCATTCTGCCGGATTACCTCCGCAACAAGGCCACAGAGTCGGGCGCGGTCATCGACTATCGAGACTGGCAGGTGCCGCTGGGGAGACGCTTTCGGTCGTTGAAGCTCTGGTTCGTGATTCGGCACTACGGCGTGGAGGGTTTGCGTCACCACGTTCGCCGCCACGTGGCCTTGGCCCAGGAGTTTGCCTCCTGGGTGCAGCGGGACGGGCGATTTGAGCTGGCCGCCCCCGCTCCACTAAACTTGGTGTGCGTTCGCCACCGCGCGGGGGACGCCTTCAACGAAGCGTTGCTGGATTCCCTCAATCGAAGCGGCGATCTCTATTTGACCCACACCAAGCTGAATGGGCGTTATATCATCCGCTTCTGCGTCGGCCAGACCTACACCGAATTTCGTCACGTGGAACGAGCCTGGGAACGGATTCGGGAAGAAACCGCGAAGCTGGAATCGCGCGGGGGATGGTAGCGGCCCTTCCAACGCAGAAGGCAGAAAGTAGAAGGCAGAAAGCAGAAGGCAGAAGGCGGAAGGAAGGCGGAAGGCAGTTGGTCAAGCAAGAGGCCTGTTGCGCTCCACGATACCCGTGGTTGACAAGCATTCATCCGGCTGTACAATGAAACCAGTCCGTTGTTCGCGGAACATCATGCGAACCGACGAAGAGCTTTTTGGCTCAGCGCCAAAAGAACGGAGGGCATAGGATGAGATCGTACGTCTTCCCTGTAGTTATCGAACCCGATGAGGATGTTTGGCGTGCCTATGTACCAGACCTCGAATCGAGGGGCGCCGCAACGTGGGGTCACACCAAAGAGGAGGCACTCAAGAATATCCAAGAAGTGGCCCAGATGGTGATCGAGGCACTGCTGGAGGACGGCGAGTCTCTTCCTGCGAGCGTAACCCCCTCTGACCAACCCCTTGTTGCCGTTACCGTATGAGTGTGGATTTTTCCCGCCTCCGGTCTATTACGCTCGCCAACTTGACTTCGCCCTCCAGGCCGATGGCTTCACCCTCGACCGCCAGAAAGGAAGCCACCGTCATTACCTCCATCCTGACGGACGACGAGTCACGCTCTCCTTCCACCATGCCTCGGATACCTTCCGGCCAGGCACGCTCCGGAGCATCATCCACCTACAAGCGCGCTGGACTGAGGAGGATCTCGACTACCACACACGGCACATCTTTGCACGCACCATCGGCTGGCCGGCCTTGCAGCCGAATGCCTGCTGGAACTGGGGCAGGTCGGAAACGATGCCGTTGACGCGGTACTTGCCGGGTGAGTGTGGATTGGTGATGGCGTTCACCCGCAGATTTTCCGGCCGCTCGTTCTCGCAGGCCCACTGCCCGTAGCCGATGAAGAACCGCTGATCGGGAGTGAAGCCGTCGATGGGCTTCAGTTCCTGTCCCTTGGTCGCGGCCTTCCAGGCGATGTAGGCGAGCAAGGTTCCGCCCAGGTCCGCCACGTCTTCGCCACTGGTCAGCTTACTGTTGATGTGGATATCGTCCACTACGATGTATTGCGCGTACTGTTGCCGCACACAGGCGATGCGCGTATCGAATTGGGCGGCGTCTTCCTTCGTCCACCAATCGTGCAGATTCCCCTTGGCATCGAACTGGCGTCCCTCGTCATCGAAGCCGTGGGTCAACTCGTGCCCAATCGTCCCCCCGGTATTGCCATAGTTGGGAGCGTCATCCTCCTTGGGATCGAACAAAGGCGGTTGCAGAACGCCGGCCGGGAAATTGATATCGTTCATCTGCGGATCGTAATAAGCGTTGACGGTGGGTGGAGTCATTTCCCACTCGCCGCGATCCACGGGTTTCCCGATCTTCGCCAATTGCCGTTTGGATTCAAAGATGGTGCTGCGGCGCACGTTGCCGGCGAAATCGCCGCGCACGATCTCAAGCGAGCTGTAATCGCGCCACTTGTCGGGATAGCCGATTTTGTTGACGATGCTGTGAAGCTTTTCCAGGGCTTGCTGTTTGCTTGCCGGGCCCATCCACGGCGAGTCTCTCAGGTCGTCCTCCATGGCCGCCTCGATCTCGCGGGTCATCTTCACGGTGCGGGCCTTGACGTCGGGGCCAAACGTTTTAGCCACGAACACCTGTCCCAGCGCCTCCCCCAAATCGCGATCGACCCACTGTACGCAGCGCTTCCATCGCGGCTGCATGACGTCGACGCCCCGCAGTGTGTGGCTGTAGAAATCAAAGTTTTCCTGTTGAAACTTCAGCGAGAGATAAGGAGCCCCGGCGTGCGCCAGATGCCAGCGCAGATAAGTCTTCCAGTCGTCGAGGCTTATACTCTGGATCAGCCGGTCCATCTCCCGATAGAACTCCGGTTCAGTGACGTTGAAGGTCGCGACGTCCGGCAAGCCTTGTGCTGCCAAGTACGTGTCCCAGTCGAAGTCCGGCGTGAGGGCTTTCAAGCGCCCACGATCCATTTTGTGGAACAGGTTATAGGGGTCGCGCTTCTGCACCCGCGTCAGGGACTTCTCGGCCAGCGCCGTCTCGATGGCCATTACCGTTTTGGCTTCCCCGGCAGCCGCGCCCGCCGTGTCGCCCATCAATTCGAACATTTTCTGCACGTGGCCCAAGTACTGGCCGCGAATCTCCTGTGACTTGGGATCGGTCTTGGTGTAGTAATCGCGGTCCGGGAGGCCGAGTCCGCCTGCCTCGGCAAAGGCGATCACCTGCGATGAGTCCGCGTAGTCCTGATTGGAGCCGAAGCCGAAGAGCATCCCGCTGCCCCAGACGGCCATATGTTCCTGGCCGAGGTACCTCCCCAGCTCTGACTTCGACTTCAGCGCGGCAATCTCTCCCAGGCCGGTTTGGAGGGGAGTCGCGCCGAGCCTCTCGATGGCAGGCTCATCCATGCACGCCTGGAAAAAGTCGCCGATCTTCTGCTCGGAGGCATTGCGGGCGCGGCCCGGGTCGGACGCCTCGTCCAGAATGCCCCACAGGAACTGATCGTTCTCGTCGGCGAGTTTAGCGTACACGCTCCAGCTCGCCTGGTCGGACGGGATGGGGTTGTTCTTCACCCAACCGCCGCAGACGTACTGGTAGAAGTCGTTGCAAGGGTCGGCGGTCCTGTCCATTGAGTCGAGATCGAGGCTGGGCGTGTAGGGAATGGATTGGAGCGGATGCTTCTCGACCTTTGCCGTCGCACCCTTCGGCGGCGAAGTCTGGGGGCTTTCACCGCCAGGGGTGGACTGGGGTTGAGTCTGTGCAAGAAGCAACGTAGCGAACACGAGCAGGCCAAGCCGCAATGAGTATCGAGCCATGAACCCTCCTTAAAGTAAGACGCATTCGGCCCGGACGCGCCGGGCTAATTTTCTCACTCTTGTTTTTCCCCCTACCCGCTGCCCCATTCACTCGTGGCATGAAGCAAGGGGCGTGGTATGAGGCGGAGCAGGGCGACAATGAACTTATAGCGCCAGCCGGGCACCACGAACAGCTTGCCGCGCTTGAGGCCCTCGAGGGAAGCGTCCACGACCTGCTCGACGGGAGTCCACCAGCTTGCGGGAACACGTTTGCGGTCGAACCCGATGACGTCGTGAAACTCCGTCACCGTATATCCGGGGCAGAGCGCCTGCACGCGCACCGGCGAGCGGGCCTGCTTCAATTCCAGGTAGAGCCCCTCGGTGAAGCAGTTGATCCACGCCTTGGTTGCGTAGTAGCTGAGGCTGCCAGGCCGGCAGACGAACGCCGCCACCGAGGAGACGTTCACCACCGCGCCCTTGCCGCGCGCCGTCATCTTGCGGAGCGCCGCATGGGAGAGGCGCAGGGTGGCCAACACGTGCAGGCGGTGCATGGCGTCCTGAACTTCTACCGGGGATTCGTAGAATCGTCCGCTGGCGCCAAACCCGGCGTTGTTGAGCAGGAACTCGAGATGCTCCTCGCGCGCGATGCGGTCTTCGACCGCTTTCAGGTCGGCGTCGCTCGTGAGGTCGGCTGGTAAGGGCTCGGCCCGCACGCCGTGGCGGCTGGTGAGTTCTGTGGCCAATTCCTCCAGGCGACCCACGCGCCGTGCAACCAGGAGCAGGTCGTAGCCTTGTGCGGCCAGGCGGCGGGCATAAGCAGCTCCAATACCGGCCGAAGCCCCCGTCACCAGCGCTACAGGTCGTGCAGTTGTCATCGGTTCCTCCTCCTCGTGTCCAAATGCAAGATTATGCCATGCGAGGAAACACCGGAGATGTGCACCCTCCCGAAAATTGGCGGCCCCGACCACCCCCTGACCCCCTCCTTAACGAAGGAGGGGGATTTCGGACCACCCCCTGACCCCCTCCTTAACGAAGGAGGGGGATTTCGGACCACCCCCTGACCCCCTCCTTAACCAAGGAGGGGAATTACGGGTTTTTCTTCTTCTTAAAGGGCCCGGTTACGCCTTGCACAGCGTTCGCAGGTTGCTGTTGCTGACCCGTAGCACCCTTTTGGCCCGCCGGCGCTCCCGTGGTCCTGCCCAACCGGCTGGCGGCGCCGCCTGACTTCAGTGTGAACTTGGGATTCTGTAATGTCCCAGCCAGATTGAAGGGGAAAGCCATCTTGCCGCCGGCAACAGTTGCGCCTGAAATGCCTCCTAGAATACTGGTGAGGGCGTTCTGGCTGGCGGCGACTTTCGCCACGCCTTGGTAATGGAGGCTGCCCTCCCCGGCCAGAGCAAGGCTCCCGGAGCCGTCCACGTCAACTCCGTTGCCAACGATAGTGGCTTTGGTGGTGTTAATCCGGTTGTTTGCGATGGTGAAATCCATGGCGATGGAGGAGAAGGAACCAGGATCTCCGGAGACCGGACCCATCTTCGCAACCCGGGCCAGTTCCAGCAGGTCCTTGTTGAACTGCAAACTGGGCAACTTCCCATTGCGGATGGTCATTTGCCCGGAGCCGCGAATTCCCTCCAGGGGGTCGCGAGAGTGGCTCAATTCGCCATCAAGTTTCACAGTTCCCTCGAGCGTGCCGGTCATCTTCCCGCTGGCATCCGGAAATGCATCCAGCAACTTCGCCACGTTCACGCCCTCCAGTTTCGTATCGGTGTTGTAGTGGGGGTTCTGGCCTGCTAACGAGAAGGAAAGGTCCCCGACGGCGTGGCCGTCATAACATTTAAAGTCCAGGCCGTCCAAGAAGACTTGTTTGGGGAAAAGACGGAGGTTGGTTTTAACATGGGTCAGGACCAGATTCATGACATGCAAAGAGTCCATCTTGAGCGTTCCCTCCGCCACGAGCTTGCCACTCTGGTCCGTGGCGTAGGCGACAGACGTGAGCCAACCAGCTTCAGAAACCGCTTGGGGTTCACTAGGGATAGCATCGGGGTGGACTGAGGCAGATTCAGTGAAGGCGTCGAGATCGACCTGCCGCAGTTGGCTCGAAACGCCCTCCGCTTCGATGAAAACCGGGCCTGACTGGCCGGAGGGCAAAAGGTTCGCGACACTTATCTTGCCCTTGGTGATCTTGACGTTGGAGATGACTCCCAGCGCAAACAAGGGCTTTTGCCCCGGCGGGTCAGGGTCGGCTTTGGCTGAAGAAGGCTTACTCTCGAAGTTCCAGTTGCCCTTGTCGTCGGAAAGCAGGCTGATTGCAGGAGTGTCCAGGTCCAGCGATTTGATGACCACCTGGTGGTCCCAAAGCCCACCGGCGTCAACCACAGCGTAAATCCGTTGAGCCTTCACGAAATAACCCTGGGGGAATCCCGAGGGGTTTCTTAGAGCGAAATCATCCACGCGGATGGAAAGGCTTGGAAAGACGGTGAGAGCGAGATGCCCAATCTCAGCGGGCTTGCCCGTCTGCTCTTCGATTAGCGATGCGACCTGCGGGCGATAGCGGTCCACATCGAAGAGCAGGGGAACTATGACCACGAAGGCAACAAGTGTGACGACCAGGAAGATCAGGATGCCAAGGATGACCTTCTTGCGTGTAGACATGGAACTCCCTCTTCAATTGCCAACGCGAATGTGCCACCTGGGCCCTCTTCAATCTCGATGAGAGGCCGAAATCACTCCTCGGCTGGCGTTGGAAATGGATACAGCGGCCTGTAATTTTACACCGAGCCTCTCTATTGGGGTGTGGCTGGGGATATCTTCGCCTTCTCCTCGACCGTTACGCGGCTCAACTTGGCGCTGTAATAATCAAAAAAGGATTTGTTCGGTGGTGCTGCCTGAACTGTCTCGACAAACGCCTGAGGGTCTGTGCGCTTGATGACCGTGCGAAAGAGCCATCCCGGCGGAGGCTGCTCGCCTCCCTCTGGATTGATGTGTGTTTCCGCCCCTTCAACAATCACCCGGTATCGCGTGATGAAACCGGTGCTGGAAAAGGTGCGCAGCAAAAAGCCGACTGCTCCCCGGTCCGAGGTGAGGACGCCCATCCACGATTCTTTCATGGCCGGCGAAGTCTTGGTCGCCTGGAAAGATGCTTCCCCGCGTAGGAGCATGACTTGGTGATCCAGTTCATAGCTGACGGACAACCGGATTTCACCTGGGGCTCTCCGGTCAGTGGTGCTTCCGGTCCATTCCCCCACCAGCCAGTCCACTTCGTAGAAGTCCGGCTTCGGCGGCAGGGGGATTTGGTAGGTAGTCGCCGGTTTCTCCTTGGCGACGAGGCATACGGCTCCAGCGAGGCAAGCGAGGGTAAGAATGAGGACTCTCATGGCGCTCTGGCAATTATACTGGAACATGATTTAATGCGCGGGGCAAGTTTGCCGGGCAACCGTACAGCCCCTGCGCCGCCCTCTGTCTTCTGCCCCCTTCCCCAGGAGAAAGGGAGGGAATTGGGAGTTTCCCCTCTCCCCAAGGGCTGAACACGTCCCACATCTTCTGCTGGACACGGTGGCCCGAGGTCGGAAATACAGCCCTCTCCCTTGGGGAGAGGGTGGCGATCCCGCAGTGGCGGGAGAGCCAGGTGAGGGGTTGCTTCGTCACGTTCGGCCATCTGATCGCTCCTCAGCGTGCAACCGACCCCTCACCCGTCCCGCGCCGGCAGGTGAAAACGCCGGACGCGGTCCACCCTCTCCCCTTGGGAGAGGGCTGGTCTCTGACTTCTGCCCGCCGTGTCCAGCCGAAGATATGGGTAAAGGTCAGCCCCGCGGCCGCACCGTCTTTTTTATCAACCTGCCCAGGGCGCCTTGCTTATTTGCTTCCCACCAAGCGAAGGCGTCCTGTGAAAGCTCTGCGCTGGCCCCCTGCGAAAGCGAAGGGACTGACAAGGGTGTTGACCACATTGGGATTGTCGTGGTTGGTGGCATTGATGGCGCTAGCGCGGAGAGCCCACGTCTTGCCGTGGAACCGGAACCGCTTTTCCAGGCCAACGTCCAGGTCAAAATAGTTGGGGAAGCGGAATTGGCCTGGCGTGAACTTGAGTTGCTGCTGTTCATTCACGTCATCGAACGGGAAACCCGACCGGTATTCAACCCGATAAGTCAGGAACAAGCCCCAAAGCGGAACAGGGGACCGCCCCCAGGAGATCAAGCGATTCGGGGCATCCCACAAGAGCGGGCCCGGGGCCTGGGGAACAAAATAGGGAGTTGTGAGAGAGTAATCCAGGGCTTCGTTGCTGCGGGCGCTGGAGCGGGTATAATCCCCATATATCTCGGCCTTGTTTTTAAAGACATGGCGAGCCCAAACCTCACCGGAACTATAGCGGTCGCGCCGGTGGTTCTGTAACAGAAACACCCCTCCCAGTCCCTGGGGACCGGGTTGGATGTCCTCATAAGCGAATCCATAGCCTTCCACACGGCGCAGGAGAGTAATGCCCGTGAAGGTATTGGACCCCAGCTTTTGTTCCCACTCGACACTGCTTGTGTTGAAGCGCGGCTGCCGAAGGCCGCTGGAGGGCAACAAGAACCGCGTAATCGCAGGGCCCAGGACCGGCGTCGTCCCGGTCTGGTCATAAAGGGTGTCATCCCGCTCTTGATCGAGCCCGGCGCCCCAAAGGGCCATGTTGATCGGCCGGTAGTAGATTCCCCAGCCTACTGAGATTTTGGTCCGATCATCACGAAAGGGTAGGAGATTGGCTGCCAGCCGCGGGCCGAGCACCGTCTTTCCCACTAAGGTATCCCAATCCGCTCTCCCTCCGATCGCTACGACCAGAGGGCGAAGGACTCGCCAGGTATCTTGCAGGTAAAAACCCAACTGCGTATTGGTGACGCGATAATAGGGCGTTCCGCTGAATGTGGTGCGAAGCAGCAAGGTGTTGTCGGCGCGGAGCGTCTTAATCGGATTGCGCACCGCCCCTTGAGAAAAAGCCAGTCCATCGGCGTTGAAGCCCCCTCTCACCTCGTGGGTGCCGTGCCAGCGAAGGGAGGAAAGATTCAGGTGACCGATAGACTGCAGGCGGTGGCTGCGCTGCTGCAATCCCTCGAAGTAATTACCTGAAGCTGTGAGAGGCTGGATGACGTACGGCTCGGAGCCGAGCGGGGCGAGATGGCCCGTGTTATCGTCTATGGCCGCACCCAGTTCAAACATGTTCCTGCCAAAGAAAACTTGGTCCTTGGCGGAGACAAAGGTGCGCTGGGCGTGCCAATCGGTGGTCGTGGAAAGGGGAGTAAACAGGCTGAGACCAAGATGGGAATCCGCCGTCACGTTGTACAGGAAGTTCCCTTGAAGAATGTTGGTTGGCGTCAAGTTCATCTGGACCCGGAAGAGATTGTCCCCTGACCACTGCTGTTGCGTGTTGGCGTTGCGGGGCAGTCCTTGAATCAGGGAGAAGGTGTGCTGAATGCTGATGCCGTCGGAGAACCAGGCCCGGCCCTTGTGCAACGGACCCGAGAAGTTGAATCGCGGGTACCAATTTCCAAGGTGCAGACCTTGCTGGAGATTGACGGCCGGGAAGAAGTCTGTGGTTCCGAATCTCCATCGGTCGTCGCCGACATACGTGTTGAGTTCCATCACTGCACCGGCGGCGTGGGCATACTGCGCGCCATAGCGCCCGCTCGCCACCTGCACTTCGCGCACGCTGTCTATATCTAACCTGCTGGTTAGTTGGCCCGTCACCGGATCACCGATTTCGAAACCGTCCAGCAAATACTCGGCATCCCCTGATCGTCCTCCGGCCACGTGGATTGCCCCGGAGTTGTCCTGCACTACCCCCGCAATCGCTGGTAAGTAAGCTGCCAGATCATGGGTGCTGTAGGCGGGAATATCCAGAATGTCTTGGGCATCGAAAGTCTCCCGGTGCTCGGCCTGCAAGGGTTCGATTTGCTTCGTCGAGGAACGGACTTCGACACTTTCGTGCACCTCAAATTCGTGGCTGAGGGTAAAGGAGACTTCGTTGGTTCCTTCCTGCAATGGCACAGGCTGGTCAGTAAGGCGGAAATAATCAGGCTTACTGAGGCTTACAAGGTACTCGCCCGGCGTGGGAACTAGAACCTCAAAATGGCCGGTGTCGTCCGAATAGGCGTATTGAGCACTTGCGCCCGGAGACTTCAACACAATCTTGACGCCACTTACTGGGACTCCATTTTCGTCGGTAATACTCCCCTTCACTTGAACAGCCGCTGTTGCTTTGGCCGCCGCGAGCGCCAACATTAATATAGCCAACCGTGAACTAGCGTTGCACAGAGACATTGCGAGTGTTCTTTACTATAGGATCTCCCCGCTTCGGAGTCGGTAGCAGCCTCGAGCGCCGCACCCTAACTTGGACCTGGCTAAGGACAACATCTCGCGGATTTTCGAATTGCCGCTTTAGCAATCAACAATCAAAAGCTGGTCTTCGGTTGCGACCGAAGGCCGCACTGCCCAGCCCATCCACTATTCTATTCGACACGCGGCTCAGAGTGAAGTGGAAGCGGATAGGCAGGGCCGGTCCCGCAAGGCAGGACCGGCTAGGCCGCCCCGTCCCGCCCCGCCATGGCGGGGGAGAGGCGGCCCTAAAGTCGAAATAGGACAGTACCCACTTCCTTGACCGTTGGCCATCTACAAGGGCGAATGATAGGATAGGCTGGTTCTTAAAACTGAATCGGCGGAGTTGCAAAACGAATGTTTGTACTCAAAAAGATTTTCTCCCGCCTTCTTTTCCCCATCCCCTTGTGCATTGAAGTTCTCTTGGTCGGTTTGCTGCTGCTTTGGTTCACGAGAAAACAGAAGGCCGGGAGAATAGTGGTTACACTCGCCGGAGTGCTGCTCTTCCTTTTCAGCAGCCACTTTTTTTCCATCATGCTTCTAACACCGTTGGAGAGCAGATATCCGGCGCTTTTCACGGCGCCGGAAGCGCGTGCCCCCGTGGGATTGAGCGAGGTGAAGTTCATTGTTGTCCTTGGGGGTGGTTTTTCCCATGAGGCCGGCCGCCCGGTTGCCATCCAACTCAATGAAAGTTCGATCGCCCGCCTTGTCGAAGGCGTCAGGGTGAGCAAAGTGTTGAACTGTTGCAAGCTCGTCCTTTCCGGGGGGCCGGAGCCCGACCGCGTCTCATCTGCTGCTCAAACCATGGCCCAACTCGCCCAGGACCTTGGTGTTGGTCGTCAGGATGTGATTTTGGAGACACAATCGCGAGACACGGAAGATGAGGCGAGGCTTGTCGCGCCCATCGTAGGGCAACAGCCCTTCATCCTGGTGACGGAAGCTTCGCACATGCCTCGCGCCATGGCCCTGTTCAGAAAACATGGAACACGCCCGATTGCAGATCCCGTGGACTTTCGAACCAGCCATAGCCAGGCAATAGCGCCGGACCAGGTTTTCCCTGGCGCCGGGGATCTCAGCGGCTCGGAAAGAGCGGTTTACGAGTATTTGGGCCTGGCGTGGGCAAAAATCCTGGGGAAGATATAGAACACATCCTCGCTCATCCGGCGTCTCTCGACGATGTCTACGAAGGAGTGGACCTTTTCGAGCAAGCCCAGAGCCTCCTCGAGTTCAACAAAATCGAGCGCAAGTTGGAGCTTAGCACCCATGCATCTCTCCTCTCGCCGCACTCTTGCCTCGGCGGGCTTTGGAGTGCGGCAGCTTGCTGCCGCTTTCCTTCGTCGGAAGCTTGCTTCCGGCAGTACCTCGAGCAAGCTCGAGACGCAAAAGCGACAGCCCGCCGCGGCGGGCCGCACTCCAAAACGCTTCAGCAAAATGAGCGCGGCAAGAGGTTCAGTACTTATCCCAGTGCAGAACGTCTGAAAGGGGCCGCTTGGGTTTTTCCGAGCTTTCCGCCGGATAGCCCATGGGAATCAGGCTGACCAACTTGTAGCCTCGGGGCGCTCCCACCAGGTGGCAGATATCCGAAGCATAGGGCTTCTTATCCCCAGCCACCCAGCACGAGCCCAGGCCGTGGGCGCGGGCAGCCAGCAGGATATTCTCTGTGGCAGCGCTGCCGTCTTCGAGGTAATACTTCGTGTCTTCGCACAGAACGACCACGCACACCGGAGCGTCGGAAATGAACTTCCCGTGGTCGGTGGTCTGAGCAATGCTGCGCAGCATCTCGCGGCCTGTCACAACCACGAATTCCCAAGGCTGTATGTTGACGGCTGTGGCTGCCAAGCGCCCGCAATCAATTACGTCCTCGATGATCTCTCTGGGCACCGGTACGCCGATGTACGCGCGGACCGAGCGCCGTGTCTTCAACACCTCAATCGCGTCCATGGCTGTTTGTCCTCCGACCAGGTGCTGGCTTCAAGTAGCGGCACACCCCAGGGGGGAGAGGAATCAGCACCTAGGCAATAGCCATTTTAACAGTGTGAAAGGACTTACGCTCTATAAAACCGGGCCCCTCGGAATTATTGCACAGCCTCTCAGCACTGGGTCCGGAGTGGCTTTTTTCCCCTCAGCCCGCCGCGGCCGACTGCGGGAAGGACCCTACCCTTGACTCCTCCGGCTTTCACTAGCCTGTCGCGCGCGCGGTACTGGTGTCATTTGCAAGACACGGGCGCTCCCAGGTGCAGTCATTCCCGCGAAAGCGGGAATCTACTCCGCAAGCCATTGGAAATGCGCCGACGACGATGTGGATTCCCGCTTTCGCGGGAATGACCTGTGTTTCGACGTGGATTCCATTCCAAATGACACCAGTACCGCGCACGCGCGAAGGTTGATTTTTTGTCGCATATCAGCCATGCTGGCGGTTCTGTTCATAAAGGTTGCTAGAATCGACAATTCCAACGGGTCAAGTGAAAATATGAAAAAGATCCTGATTTACGACACCACGTTGCGAGACGGTTCGCAAGGCGAGGACATCTCATTCTCTTTGGAAGACAAGCTTCACATTGTGAAGAAGCTGGACGAGCTGGGGGTGGACTACGTAGAAGGAGGTTGGCCCGGGTCGAACAGCAAGGACGTTGCTTTCTTCCGCCGAGCCCAGGAACTGAAGTTGAAGCATGCCAAGCTGGCGGCGTTTGGCAGCACTCGCCACCCGCGTCACAGCGTGGCCCACGACCGAAACCTTCACGCGCTTCTGGAAGCCAACACCCCGGTGGTGACCATCTTCGGGAAGACTTGGGATTTGCACGTGAAAGTGGCTTTGGGCATCTCTCTGGAGGAAAACCTCGAGCTGATTCGCGAGTCTGTTGCATTCCTGAAATCCAAAGGGAAGGAAGTGATCTACGACTCCGAGCATTTCTTTGACGGATTCAAAGCCAACTCGATTTATGCGTTGGCTACCCTCAAGGTTGCCGAGGAGGCAGGCGCCGACACCATCGTGTTATGCGACACCAACGGCGGCACTCTGACCGCCGACATTGGCGCGCGCTTCCAGATGGCTTCGAAACATGTCAAGACGCCCCTGGGGATTCACACCCACAACGATTGCGAAATGGCGGTCGCCAACTCCATTGCCGCCGTGCAGCAGGGGGCGGTGCAGGTGCAGGGGACGATCAACGGGTATGGAGAACGCTGCGGCAATGCCAACCTTTGTTCTGTGATCCCCAACGTCGAGCTGAAGTTGGGCATGCGCTGCATCGGCCGGGAAAGCCTCAAGCGCCTCACGGAGGTGTCCCACTACGTAAGCGAGTTGGCCAACTTGCACCATCGCCAGGATCTGCCCTTCGTCGGAGAGAGCGCGTTTACGCACAAAGCTGGCATTCATGTGAGCGCGGTGGTGAAAGAGGCATCTTCCTATGAGCACGTGGATCCGGCGGTGGTGGGCAACGAACGCCGGGTCTTGATCTCGGAACTTTCCGGAAAGAGCAACGTGATCTACAAGGCGGCGGAGCTGGGTCTGGAGATCGACAAGTCCTCTCCCGACGCCAAGCTGGTGGTGGACAAACTCAAAGAGATGGAGCACTACGGCTA
>Ga0208692_1000315_pt1 | contig 38945 bp, 33 predicted proteins | sample June2015DPH_20_1_3_FD_184721 | JGI IMG/M metagenome (GOLD analysis project Ga0208692, IMG submission 184721) | Peatland microbial communities from SPRUCE experiment site at the Marcell Experimental Forest, Minnesota, USA - June2015DPH_20_100... | ecosystem: Environmental > Terrestrial > Soil >... | reverse complement strand
GGCGGGTTTATCCGAAAGGCGAGAACATCGTGGTGGCCCAGGACGTTGACCGGGCCTTCCGCCGCAACTACGGAGAGATCAGCGTGCGCTTTGAGAGCCTGTCCTCCTCCGTTTCCAGAATCATATCTCCGTCGCCGTCCAAGACGACAAAGGGATAAGAATGCCCGCGCACGCCATCATCAGCCATGGCGATGGAAAGCGGATTGACTCCCTTCACCACATTCTTGTCTCGACGGAGGCGGCGCAGTTTGCCATACTACAGCCAGGAAGGACACCATGACGGATGAAATGAACCGATTGGTTGACAAGGCGGCATCCGCACTGAAGGCCGCCGGAGCCAAGGAAGTTTACGTTTTCGGCTCGGCGAGCAAGGGAAAGATACACCCCAACTCCGACGTTGACATGGCCGTCTCGGGCTTGCCGCCGGAGGTCTTTTTCCGCGCCATGGCCAAGGCCAGCCGTGCTCTTGGCCGTCCGATCGACTTGATCGATCTGGATGAGGACAACCCTTTCACTCGCTACCTCAAAAAAGAAGGGGAGTTGCAGCGTGTGGGATAAGCTGCGAAAGCAGGTCACCGTCGAACGGCAGCAGCTTCACCGCTTGCTTGAGACCTATCGCCCGCTTATCGAGAAGTGCGCGGTGAGCCCGCCTGACGACATCGAGCTTTCCGCCCTCGCCGCCATGCTCCATTCCTTTTATACCGGCTTCGAGAATATTTTTAAACGTGTTGCCGCAGAGCTGGACGGCGGTCTGCCCAGCGGTGAGTTCTGGCACCGGGAACTAATGGATTCCATGACGATGCCAAGTGGGGAGCGATCCGCAGTCCTATCCGAGCAGTTGATTGAGCACTTGGACGAGTACCTGGAGTTTCGTCACTTCTTCCGCCACGCCTACACTCTCGACTTGCGTTGGGACAGGATGAAAACTCTGGTGCTGGGCTGCGAAGAGACGCTCCAATTGGTGGAAGGCGAGCTGGACCGGTTTTTCGAAGCCGGGACCGGCGGCGGCCAATAATCCATGCCCACCCACGACATCCTCGATAACCGCGATCAGTGAACGCCCAGCCGGAGCCGGGCCCAGTGACAGGAATGCGGCCGCAAGCTTTCGCAAATGTGTCATGCACCAGCGGCAGGACTCCCACTTTTATGTCGCACACCGAAGCGCAAACGGAGTGTATTCGGCCTCGTAGGAGAAATGATATTCTAAGGGTTTGATGCGCGTTGAAATCCTTCAGGAACTCGGCCCTGACGACGCCAGGCTGGAAATCCCTTGGGCCAGCGCCGACGATCCAACGCTGGCCTATATTGATCTGAAGACATTTCCCGACAAGGCGCAAGAACTTGATGAGTGTAGGAGCCGGCCTGTGCTGGGGAGCCTGCTGCGTGCGATCAACCGTCCGGATTCTCTCCTGCGCAGCGCAAAATGCCACGTCTGGATCACACATGAACTGGCCGAGGAGGAGCGCTGGGACTTCGATTTTCCCGTGAAGGTTGCCAGTTACTTCGACCTGCTATTCGATTCACCAGGCTTGAACGCGAACCTGGGACCACACTTGCGATTGGCGGAAGAGATTGAGCGCGGCATGAAGGAGACGCGGTTGCAGGCCCAGATGGACATTGCTGTGAGACGCTGCTTGTTTCATGCGGAGGAAAACTGGGGATACTATCTAACACTTTTTGTTCACGCCTACGGCGCGACTGAAAATGAGGCAGAAACGGCGTGGACTCTTGCCCTATTGAATCTGCGTGACGTCCTGGAGGGATTAAGCCGTGCGCCCTGGAAGACCGGGCTTTAATTGCCGATTGACGATTGCCGATTGACGATTGAAAAAGTGGTGTGGCAACTCCTTCCGATGTCCATCAGCCCGCCGCGGCGGGAAGATCGGCAATCGACAATCGGCAATTCCAGCCATCCTGGGCCAAGCGATGATCGTGGAGTGCGCGAGCTATTGTCAAGGGGTGGCATTGTGGTATATAACGTTACCAGAAGAACCCGTGAACACCGGAGGCCTTGGGCGCTGGGCATCAGCAAACCAGAAGGCTTCACCCGAACTGGCTGGGAGTTTGGCGGGCGGGGCGGTGGCCTCAAAGAAGGGAACCAGACCGCGTGAGTTTCATCAACTTAGCTGCACGGGAAATAAACTGCAAGATTGTTTATTACGGCGCAGGCTTGGGCGGCAAGACGACCAACCTTCGCTGGATCTTTGACCAGACGGTGGGGAAGGCGGGGGGAAAGATGATCTCGCTCGCCACCGAGACCGACCGCACACTCTTCTTTGATTTCCTTCCCCTTGACCTGGGCTCGATACGAGGATTCAAAACCAGGTTTCATCTTTACACCGTTCCCGGCCAGGTTTTCTACGAAGCCAGCCGAAGATTGATCCTGCGCGGCGTGGATGGCGTGATTCTCGTTGCTGACTCACAGGCAGACCGACTGGACGCAAACCTGGAAGCGCTCGAGAACTTGATGGAAAACCTCAAGGAGCAGAAGGACGACTTCATGGAAATCCCCTACGTGCTCCAGCTCAACAAACGCGACCTGCCCAGTGCACTCCCGGTCGAGACGCTGAAAAAGGAGCTCATGAGGAAGAACGAGCCCGTTTTTGAAGCGATCGCTTACGAGGGGGTGGGTGTGTTTGAAACCCTCAAGCTCTGCGGGCGCATGGTCCTAAGTGAACTGAAGAAAGGCTAGGGCCCTGATTGCCGATTGTCGATTGTAGATTGCCGATTGGCAGCGGAGCGATCGGCCACAACACATCTGCAATCGTCAATCGTCAATCGACAATCGGCAATCTTATTCACCCCAGGGCCGCACTGGTGCCGCAACTAACACTCCCCCCCGTCGAAATCAGCTCGAAGAAGTGGTGGCCCATAGTGGCGTCGTTCACCGTCAATGCGGGTCTGCCGGAGTTTTCACTACATTTCAATCCATGAACGCCCAGTGGGGTAAAGCAGGCAGGTTTCGCGCACCACGCCAGGAGGATCACCAGTATGAAACGAGCTCGGCCATTTTCTTCATTCTTGTGTTTTGTTGTAGCGGCATCGGGGCTTCAGGCGCGGGCACAGGTGAAGGCTGCAAGCGACAAGCCAGCCTCAGAAACGACCCGCTTGAGCCTCGATGGCAAATGGAAGCTCTTTTATTTTCCTCAAGGAAAATATCAAATAACCCACCCCGACCAACTCAAGAGCCAAGGGCTGACCTGGATCGAAGCTTCCGTGCCCGGCAACGTTGAGCTCGACCTGTCGGGGAAGGGCGAGTTACCAGCAGACCTGTTCTTCGCCGATAACCTGGCGAAGTTGAAGCCCTACGAGCTGTACGAATGGTGGTATCAGCGCGAGTTTCCAACGCCGGCGGGGATTGCCGGACGGCGGGTGGAACTGCGCTTCCGGGGCGTAGATTGTCTCGCCACCTATTGGCTAAACGGGAAGGAATTGGGGACCTCGTCGGATGCACTGGTCGAGCAGTACCTCGACGTGACGGGGAAGTTGAACTCGGCTGGGCCAAACATTCTGACGGTCAGGTTAAAGTCGCCAGTGATTGAGGCAGCCGGCAAGCAGTATGATCCGGCCTACACCATCAACGCCGGGCGCACGAATCAAGAGGCGATCTGGATAAGGAAGGCTGCGCACTCCTACGGATGGGACATCATGCCGCGGGCAGTTTCGGCTGGCCTCTGGCGTCCGGTGGAACTTGTCGTCCATTCCAAGCACGAAATCACGGACATGTATTTCACGACTCTCTCCGTTGAGCCGGGCCATGCCACGCTGGCGGTCTCGTACGAACTCACCACGGATCTCGCGCTGCTTCCCCAGCTCCGGCTGCGGGTGCAGGGCCGCTGCGGCCAAGCCACCTTCACCTATGTCCACAAAGTGGAATTCACCGCGGGACGGTTCCTCATCGAGGTGCCGAACCCCCTGTTGTGGTGGCCCAAGGGCTACGGCAATCCCAATCTCTACAAGGTGACGACCCAGCTCTTGCAGAACGACCAAGTGATGGCGTCGCGCCAGGACTGGGTGGGAATACGCAAGCTGGAGTTGATTCGGACGGAGACGACAAGTATCGAGAAGCCCGGCCAATTCCTTTTCAAGGTCAACGGAGAACCGATCTTGGTCAAGGGCTCCAATTGGGTGCCTGCGGATGCATTTCATAGCCGCGACGCCGGGCGCTATGAGAAGATTCTCGCGCTGTTCGCCGACCTGGGATGCAACTTCTTGCGAAGCTGGGGAGGGAACGTTTACGAAGACGACGCCTTCTTTGATATCTGCGACCGGAACGGGATCATGGTGTGGCAGGACTTTGCCATGGCTTGCGCGATTTACCCGCAGACGCCGGAGTTTCTAGAAGTCATGAGGCAGGAGGCCATATCGGTGGTGAGAAAGCTGCGCAACCACCCCTCACTCGCTCTCTGGTCAGGTGACAACGAGGTGGATGAATCCTACTTTTTCTCAGGACTGGATCCTGCGCACAACAAGATCACGCGGGAGGTCCTGCCTCAGGTGGTCTTCCAGTGCGATCCTTATCGGCCCTATCTTCCCAGCTCTCCCTACATGTCCCCGGAAGTCATTGCCACGGGACAAATGAAGCTCATGCCCGAAGACCATTTGTGGGGCCCGAGAGATTACTTCAAGAGTCCTTATTACACAGAACACACGGCGCATTTTGTGAGCGAGATCGGTTACCACGGTTGTCCGGGTCTTTCCTCGATCAAACGCTTCGTCGACGAGCACCACGTGTGGCCCTGGCAAGACAATCCCCAATGGGTCTTTCACTCCACCGACATGACGGGAAATCCGTACCGCATCAAGCTGATGGCCAACCAGGTGAAGGAATTGTTCGGCGTGCTTCCGGACAACATCGAAGACTTTATTCTGGCTTCCCAGGTCTCCCAGGCCGAAGCGAAAAAGTTCTTCGTCGAGATGACACGCTTGAAAAAGTGGCGGAGCACCGGCCTGATCTGGTGGAACGTCATGGACGGCTGGCCGCAATTCTCGGACGCCATCGTGGACTATTATTTCAACAAGAAGCTTGCCTATTACTATATTCGCCGGGTGCAGCAACCCGTCTGCGTCATGGTGGATGAGCCCCAAGAGTGGCACGTCAGGGTGGTGGTCGGAAATGACTCGCGGGAAGACGCCAGCGGCCATTACCGCGTCTGGGACGCGGACTCCGGAGAAACTCTGCTGGAAGGGGACTACGCGGCGAAGGCTAATGCGAACCTGGAAGTGGGCGCCATCCCGGTCTTTCATTCCGGCAAGCGACTCTTCCTGATGGAATGGACGGCCAACGGCAAGAGGTGCGTAAATCACTACTTGCAGGGTATGCCGCCCTTCTCACTCGCTCAGTACAAATCATGGCTCCCCAAAATAGCTGCTTTACAAAACGATTTTGACGCTGCGAGCGTGGGGAAATGATCCCTCGATGCCCAGTGAGATTACCAACTTGCGAACATGACTCGTCCGTTGGGGGCAACGCCTCTTTAGTTTTTCAGACTCGGGTAAGGTGTTTCCGTAATGGCCTTTTGCATGGCCCAGAAGTTCTCCAGTGGCGTGTCCAACTGAACATGATGAGTTGGGGCGAGAATCAGACCGCCGTTTTTCCCAATCGTATTGAGGCGCTCAAGAATCTCTCGTTGGACATCGGCAGGCGTTCCGAAGGGCAGTGTGTGCTGCTCGTCAATGGACCCCCAAAAGCAGAGCCTGTCCCCGAACTGGCGCTTTATCTGTGCGGGATCCATACAGGCAGGCTGAATCGGGTTCAGGATATCCACACCGATTTCAATCAGCTCGGGAATGATGGGACTAATCACTCCGTCGGAATGATAGGCAACTTTGAGTTGCGGGTTGAGGGCTTTAATTTCAGAAATGAAAGTGGCCATGCGGGGTTTAAGAAACCTCCGCCAGTATTGCGGAGAGATCATCATAGCTCCCTGCGCGCCCACATCATCACCTACCCAGATCATATCCACGCCCATTTGCACGAGTTTCTTGGCTGCGGTCAGATGGAATTGATAAGGAATGTCTAGGATCCTCTCCGCAATTTCAGGATTGAAGGCGAAGTCCATCATCAGTTCCTCCAGCCCTCGCAATGCCCAAGCGCACTCAAAGATCGTAGTTACCGTCACACCCACAATCCAGTATTCGTCCTGGAACGCCCGGAGGGTGCGCGCGGCGTCCTCGTAAAGCTCCGAGCGGTTGGGGTCCGGGGGCCGGTAGCTTTCCAGAGCCTCATCCTGGGCGAGGGGATGGCTGGAAATCTCCGTATAACTGCCCTTGCCGTATCTTGTGGTGTACTCGCACGGCTTCCACCCAATGCCCCATTCATCAGTATAACTACCGGCTTCCAGGTAATAGGAGTTGGCCCAACCGACCGAGGTCAACAGCATATCTTCACCTAAGGCCTGTTCAAGTTCATAGGTGTTACCGCCACCATGAGGGTTATGAGAGGAGCCGGTCTTGTGAAGCAAGTCCCTGCGGAGTCTGTAAGCGAACTCGGGAGTAAAGCTGATCTGCATCGGACACCTGTCCGGTTCGGCGTGGCTAAGGGCCATGAGGACTCTATCCCTGTGTCTCATCATGGTTGTCTTCTAGCCTTTCTCGGACTGCGGTTTCGCAGCGCAGCCTGCGGTCGGAAGCGAAGACCGGGTGTTTATTGCCCCGCCGTGGCGGGTCGATTAAAAAAGTGGTGTGGCAACTTGCTCCGCTGTCCGTCAGTCCCGCTGAGCGGGATCAATCGAATATCGGCAATTTCCGCCATCCTGGGCCAAGCGATGATCGCAGAAATTCTTCGTAAGACACCAAAAATTTCGGAAATACTACTACCGCAGAGCAAAGAAACAGGGACTGCGCAACGATGGTACCCGATGCAGGACTCTCCGGCAAGAAATTGCTAATCCAGGTGGTGGTGTCATTTGGAATGGACATTCACTCGAGCCGCCGGTCATTCCCGCGAAAGCGGGAATCCAGTCCGCAGGCCTTTAGAAATGTGCTGTCGTCGGACTGGATTCCCGCTTTCGCGGGAATGACTAGGTCTCGCAAATGAGACGAATACCCTAATCCAGCCACAGAACCTGGAAGGGTTTCAGTTGTGCCTTGCCACTTAACTTGGTGTCAGAAAATCGGTCCGACGTAGCCCTCGAAAGCTCAATCGCCATTTCCCTACCTGTCGTATTAACGATGAAGATGCTATTGTCCGTGTGCGGAACTGCCAAGACGCCCGCAGGTACGGGTGCGCTGAGGAAGTCTCCGCCGTGCGAAATGAGTTGCCGAATAAGGCGCAGCAAGCTGTCATCTTTTGGCCAGAAACCTAATTTGACTACAACTCCCCGCCCCAGTTTTCTCTGCGTCACGGCAGGCCTACCATCCAGAATAGCCTGCTCGCTCTTGAACGTGGCGAGCAACTCTGCTTCCGGATCTACCTCCAGGAATTCGCAGTAGCCGTCCAAACCAACAGGCGAGGTTCCGGCCATTCCTCCGCCCCTCCATTCGACTTCGGGGCCTTTTCTTCCCCTCGCCTCCGCTGAACCCATCCACCGGATCGTCCGCACCAAGCCGCCTGTGAGCTCCCTGAGGTTGGCCGCAAATCCGTCAGCACGGAATATTCCGTTTTCATCTGTGTATGCCGTGAAAGGCGTGATCATCACCACTCCCCCGCCTTGTGCGAAACCCTTGAGAGCAGCCGTAACACGCGGGTTATCCATGGCGGTAGCCGCGGGTATCAGCACCAGCGAGTACTTTTCCAGATTGGAGGGGTCTTGTGCGGTAACCAGATTCATGCTGTCCACGCCGATGCCCAGCCGGTGCAGCGCCTCGAAGCTTTGCGGCAATACGGAAAGGCTTGATTTGATGTGCGGGTAAACCTCAAGCGTAGCACGCTGCTCGAAGTCGGTGAGGGCTACCGCCGTAGCTTTCACCGGGCTGTCGATGAGGTGTTGTCCCCATTTCTGGAATATCTCTCCCAACTTGACTGCCCAATCAAAGTCCGGCTCAGGATGGCCGGACCAGTCGAGCAACCCACCCCAATGGGGCCAGTGCCCTCCTCTCCAGCGATTGCCTGTCCAGTAAAACAGGCCCGAGGTCCCAAAAGCAGCCGCTTGCAGTCCCCACATATGGAACTGTTCCCGGCTCGGAAAGGGATCATCGATGTACGTCCCGCCGGTCACTCCGAAACGGTTTTCGGTGGTAATGAAATGCTTACCCCCATAGGCGGAGCGGTGCATGTCCTGGTGCCAAGCCAGATCCGCCCAGTATTCCCGATTGTCTGCCCAGGGCTGATAGTAGTTCAGGCCGGCGACATCCATGATTTTGCCGGCTTGCGGATCATCCGCAACCGCGACCCACTCCGTGTTCCAATCCGTCGTAATCCACTGTTGCACACCTGCTTCCCGCAAGGCCTCGGCTTGCACGGCGAAAAAGTCCAGAAGCACGTCCCGACGGAAGCGCCGGTGCGCCAGGGTGAGGGCCGCAATCTCCTTTCCGCTCTCCTCGACTCCTTCGCCCGGTTGAGGCACTTCCTCGAGCGATCGCACCTCCATTCCCCAACTGACCAGATTCAGCCGGCGATTGAATTCCTCCGGAGTGTGGTAAGTCTTCTTCAACCACTCCGCCCAGGCTTTTTCGCAAGCAGGGTTGTAGCAAATCCTGGTCACGCTGCCTTCCATCTCATTCCCCAACTGCCAGGCAATGACCGTGGGGTGAGCTTTGAACTCCTTCCCTAGAGCCAGGATGTACTCGCGAAGGGCCGTGCGGTACAGCGGATGATTCAAACATGGTGCATGCCGCGCCATCGGATGCGCCTTCACGCCGGAGTGAAGTTGAACCAGTATCTCCGGCTCGCCGGCGGCAAGCCACTGCGGAGGAATGAAGGAACCCGTGCCCAGAATGGCCTTCATATTCCGCTTCTCCAAGTCATCCAGGAAACTGCGCAGCCAGGCAAAATTGTATTTTCCCGAGGCGGTCTCGAGATTTCCCCAGGCAGATTCAGAAACGCGCACCCCGTTCATGTGGGCGCGCTGGAAGTGATCCAGCATCTTGTTCCACTCGTCTTTGGTTTGCAGCTCCGGGTAAACGCTGGCGCCAAAAAAGAATTGGGTGTTTTTCAGTTGGGATTTCGTCACTGCCTTGAGCGAGCCGGATTGGGGCTCCCGAGGAGTTGCGACTGCTGAAGTCGTTGTGAGACATAGTAGCGCTTCTCCTATTACTAGTTTTCCGCTATTGCTGAGAAATTCTCTTCGCGATGGCTCCTGGTTTTTCATCATGAAACTGAATCTCCATTTCTCCCAAGGGGACTTGGATTAGGAATTGTCGCTCGAAACGAAGCGTACGTCGATATGCCTTTGATTCAGCGGATATGTTATTGTGCGATAGCTGCGAAGAGTGGTTCGGACCAGATTATTACCAGGAAATGACGCTTTGGAGGCTGTATGCATAAACCGTTATCCAATATAAGCCAGTTGGGCCGGCGCGGCTTCCTTGGAGTTGCCGGCGTAGCCGCCCTCTCCCATTCGCTACTCAGCCGCAGGCAGGTGGTCAGGGCATTACTTGCGAAGGATAGGCTGGCGGAGAACACAGGCTCGAGCGCCGGCTCCTGCCGAGGACTACCGCCCCTAAAGATCACTGACGTTCGGGTGATCGTCACCTGCCCGGACCGCAATTACGTACTGGTGAAGGTTCTCACCAGCGAGCCCGGCCTGTACGGCGTTGGCGATGCCACGCTCAATGGCAGGGAATTGGCCGTCGCGGCGGATCTCGAACAACACATCTCCCCGCTGCTTATCGGCCGGGATCCGGAGCAGATCGAGGACACTTGGCAGTACCTTTACCGAGGGCCTTACTGGCGCGGCGGTCCCGTCCAAATGACGGCCCTCGCCGGCATTGACTTGGCGCTGTGGGACATCAAGGGCAAGCGTGCCAATATGCCTGTGTACCAGTTGTTGGGTGGCCGCACGCGGACCGGCGCTCTAGCTTACACCCATGCGAGTGGAAGAAATCTCGTGGAAGTCGAAGGCGTTGCCCGCCGTGCGCTGGAGCGGGGCTTCAAATGCGTTCGTGCCCAGGTGGCAATCCCCGGCCTTGAAGGAACCTACGGGACTCCGGGAAACAAGACGCCCGAGGCGGCGGCCGGTCGCGTCGCGAACATGGCGGAACTTCCGCAGACCGAAGTCTTCGAGCCGGCTCCATACCTGCGCGCAGTGCCCAGACTTTTTGAGTATCTGCGCGCAAAGCTCGGCCCCGAGGTTGAACTCCTGCACGACTGTCATGAAAAACTGGACCCGATTCAGGCGGCGCGCCTTGCCCACGACCTGGAGCCCTACCACCTCTTCTTTCTTGAAGACTGCTTGCGTCCCGAATACAAGGAGAGCTTCCGTCTCATTCGCGAGCACTCCACCACACCCCTGGCCATGGGAGAACTCTTCAACTCGCTGTGGGACTGTGTGCCGCTCATCAAGGAGCAGTTGATCGACTACATCCGCTGCGACCTGGGGCACATCGGAGGCATCACGGCGGCGCGCAAGGTAGCCGCCTTGGCCGAATTGTTTCAGGTCCGGACGGCCTGGCACGGTCCGGGCGACATCGGCCCGCCCACGCATGCCGCCAACGTACACGTCGACATCTCGATTCCTAACTTCGGCATTCAGGAAATGGTTTTCTTCCCCGATGTGACTCGCGAAGTGATTTCGGGCGGCCCCGAGTTCAAGGATGGTTACATGAACGTTTCAGACCTGCCGGGGCTCGGCTGCGATGTGAACGAAGAGGCGGCGAAGAAGTACCCTTACCGCCGTGCCTATCTACCCACGGCCCGCAGGAAGGACGGCAGCGTGCAGGACTGGTAGTGTGCATTGAAACGACACGTTATCCGGGCGTAGCATCTAACAGGATGCTGAAAAACCCCTCTAGCCTGTCATTCCGAGGAGTCCCGCCCTGCGGGACGACGAGGAATCTCGCCCCGATCAGATCGGGGTTTCCAGAGCAAGATTCCTCTCCCGCAAGGCGGGATCGGAATGACAACGTTAGCAAACGTTTTTCAGCATCCTGCTAAATGGACGAAGGTCGAACCAGGAGAGCGATAATGCGAGGGCTGCTTGTAATGGTCATGGTGATGGCCTGCGTGACGTGGGAATCCCGCCCGGTCTGGGCCAGCCAGAAACTCTTCCTGAAGGATGGGACTTACCAGCTTGTTTCCAGCTACGAGGTGCATGGGGACAGAGTGCGATACTACAGCGTGGAGCGCTCAGCGTGGGAGGAAATCCCCTCATGCCTCGTGGACTTCGAGGCGACGAAACGAGCCCAGGAAGAAGAAAAAACCATCCAGAAGAAAGAACTTGAGGAAGGCCGTGAGATGGAGCAGCAACGCTTCGAGAAGCCCGTGGAGGTGGGATTCGAGATTGCCCCTGGCATCCACCTGCCTCAGGAAGAAGGTGTTTATGCCTACGATGGAGTGCGGGTGATCCGCCTGATTCAATCTTCCGCGGAGGTAGTCACCGACAAGAAGCGGGCGGCGCTTGTCCTGGCCATACCAGGGCCCTTATTGAAAAGCCGCTCGATCGTGGTGCTGCCTGGCGCGAAAGCTGCGGTGCGGCTTCAGCAGGCGCAGCCGACCTTCTACGTTCAGTCTTCGGATGGGCTGGGCGCCAAGCTCGAGCTGATTTCAGTGAAGGTGGTGAAAGAGTCGCGGGTGGTGGAAAAGGTCGAGGCAGGCCGAGCCGGCATTGGGAAGCCGTCGGAGCTTCGCGCTGCCGTGCAGTTGGAGCGCACACAACTGGCGCCGGGGCTTTACCGTCTGAAGCCTCTCCGCCCGCTCGACCCCGGAGAATATGCTCTGGGTGAACTGGTCCAGCAGAAACTTAGCTTGCAGCTTTGGGACTTCGGAGTCTTTGAGACCCCTGGAAGTATACGTCCCTAGACGATATCCTGGCGCCTCTCGTCCCAGTGCACGGTGCGGCCGTGGCGGTACGAAGTAATGGCCATCTGGCAAGCGATGGCAGAGCGGAATCCGATTTCGAAGGGGCAATTGGGTTCTTTGCGGCTGCGCACGCAATCGAAGAAATTTTGCATGTGCGCTTCGGTCGTGTCTCCGACACCGACAACGTCGGGGGCCGCAGCGGAAGATTTGCCCTCACCTTCAGAACTTTGCTGACCCTGGGGGACGTAGCGAACCTCGTCCAACTCCTTGCAAAGAATTGTACCCTTGTTGCCCAGCAGCAGGTCTCCGCCCTCCCCGTAAAAATTGTTGCCAAACATCGAATTCCAGGTGAAGAAGATCTTTTCAGAGTGATTCATGGTGACGCTCATGGTGTCCGGGACCTGCATCTTCGGTGAGAGAAAGTTGTCACCGGTCATCGTTACGCTGCGGGGGATTTTCAAGTCCAGCACTTTATACCAGAAGCCCACCTGATGGACCATGTTCTCAAAAACGTTCCCGCCGGAGTAGTCCCAATAGAAGCGCCAGTTCATGTAGCGCTGGGGATCAAAGGGATGCAGCGCCGCCTCGCCCTCGAAGGCCTTCCAATCGAGGTGCTGGGTGTTGCAGTCGGGAGGAATCTCGCGCAGCCAGCCGCCGTAGGGGGCGTTGCGATAGTGATGGGTGTGAAGGGCAGTGATGACGCCCATGCGCTCGGGCGTGGCGAGCTCGCGCGCCTTCGTGAACGCCGGGCTGCTGGCGGATTGAATCCCGATCTGCACCACGCGTCCCGAGCCCTCGAACGCCTTGCGCATGCGCCTGGCGTGGTCGGGATTAAAGGCCATGGTCTTTTCCTGGTAGACGTCCTTGCCGGCCTGGAGGGCGGGAACGAAATTGAGCGCGTGCTGATGCTGGGGCGTGGCGATGAGGACGGCGTCGATACTCTTGTCGTCGAGAAGCTTTCGGAAGTCTTGAAAGGTTCTGACATTGGGAGTGATTTGCCGGGCTTCGTCCAGACGGCGCGTGTAGAGGTCAGCGACCGCGACGGCTTCGACGTTCGTGCAGCCCAGCGCGGCCTTGTAGATTTCTTGCCCGCGGCCTCCGGCCCCGATGAGGCCGAAGCGCACACGGTCGTTCGCCCCCAGCACGCGGCCGGCGGGCAAGAGACTGTAAGCGGCGTAAGCGGCTGTTCCGCCCGCTATCTGCTTCACAAATATGCGGCGCGTAAGCATCGTAGTCCTCCTTGGCATTACACAGTTGAATATTTCTTGTTGAGCGCCTTGATCTTGGCGAGGAGTTTGGGCACGCCCGTCTTCGAGTCTTCATCACCCTCGTATTCGGCGGATGTAAAACCCTTGTATCCGCCCAGCGTGAACGATTTCCACACCCGCTCGAGATCGAGAGGCTTTCTGGCCTCGCTGTAGAAATCGCGGATGTGCGTGTGGGTCGCGTAGGGAATGCAGGCCTCGATCTGGGTGTAAGGATCGTCTGGAAAATTGCTGATGTCCAGATTGCACCCCGCGTAAGGTGAATCCACGCGACGCAGGATTTCGATAATGTTCGCGGCTTTAGAGGTAATCCCGCCGTGGCTTTCGATGCCGAGCGTGATCCCTTTCGCCGCCGCGTAATCGCAGGCGGGCTTCATGGTCTCCACCACCCACTGGATGCCCTGTTCGTCGCTCGCGCCCTTGGGAACTTCGCCGCCAAACACGCGCAGGTGGGAGGCGCCGAGCAGCTCAGTGACCTCGAGCCATTTCTTGATCTTCTCGATTTCCTCGGCGCGCTTGGTTGGGTCGGGCTGGCACATGTTGCTGCCGATCGCCGCCCCCGAAAACAGCACGCCGTTGCGGAAGGCCAGGCGCCGTAATCCAAGAAGGTAAGAAGGCTGGGTGGATTTCAAATAGTACGTGGTCATGTCTACGCCGTCGATCTCCAACTCGACGGCCTCGAGGATGAAGTCTTCCATGGTCATGGGGCCGTTCTGGAGATATTTGCGGTACGAGTAAGCGCAGCAACCCGAGAGGAGCCTGGGGTGGCCGGGAGAATTCTTGATGAGCTCCGGGGCTCGGCCCTGAAGCGTGGTTGCGCCGAGGGATAAAGAAGCCGCGGTGAGGCCCGCGGTCTTTAGAAAATCTCGACGATGAATTGCGTTGGTCATGGGGTCTCCTGGGGAATCAGCCGGGATTTCCATCTCGCACTCCCGAGCAGTTGCGAGTATACGCCAAGCCACTTCCCTTTGCACAGTGCGAGCTTGGAAATTGCCGATTGTCGATTGCCGATTGCCGATTGCTCATTGCCGATTGCTGGTGGACAATGGAAGGAGTTGCCACACGACTTTTTCAATCGTCAATCGTCAATCATCAATCGGCAATCAGCCCGCCGCGGCGGACTCGGGATGACATGTCATTCTGAGCGGAGCGCAGCGTAGCGAAGAATCTGCTTTTGGTTGCGGTCGTGCCGCGCTGTGATCTGCCGATCCGCCGCGGCGGCTGCCTGCCCTCAACGGCGGGTAGTCGTTGGGCCCGTATCAGGCCACGCATCGCCCTCTGGATGGCGAAGGAGGCGGTTGCCCTCACCTTCCGCCCCAAACTGAGCTAACTCATTTATTTTCAACGACATTCCCGATTTAACTAGAATCTCCTTTGTTTTCATAGACATTCCAGCTTAAACCCTATTCCAAAAAGTGAAGCGCCTTGTTTTCTGTAACATTCCCGCGTCGGTCGGTCATTTTTAAAGTTACTACGACCATCGTAGCAAAGGGCAGGCAGCGACATGTTGTCGTTTTGGGAGGAAGCCTCGGGGAGTCATCATCGAGCCCTCACGCGCCTGGCAGAACCGCGCACTATCATTAACTAGCCTACTATATTGATGGCAGTTTGTCAAGGGTTCTTTTCGCGCACCTATCATCATGAGGACTCGAAATATCATCTGTTATATAGTATTATTGGAGTAGTTTTGAATTGCAAAGGGTGATTCGACTATGGCGTTGAAGACGAAGCAAGCTAAAAAACCACCCCAACCACCCAAGGGCTCGCGCAAGTCCAAGTTTCAGGCGGATTTGGCTCCTGCCGAGGATCGGATGGTACGGGGCCTAAAACAGGAGTTGCAGCTTAACAGCAACACGGATTTTCTTTCCGACGCCTTGGCGTTGTTCCGCTGGGCTGTAGGGGAAAGAAAGCGCGGTCATCGCATTTTCAGCGAAGCTGAAACGGGCGAGCGGAAGGAACTCGTTTTGCCGAGACTCGAACGCGTTGCCCCCGAACTCGCGCTCCCGCGTGTAGAGATTTCCTGGACCCCGCGCGAGTTGGAGAGCCTTGCCGATCTCGCCTTGAGAGAACCCGCCCCTCCTACGGAAACCCTCCTTCGGGCTATGCGAGGCTGAATGGCAGTTCTCATCCGCCGTCTCGAAGAGCCGGACCAGGTCGAGCTTTTCGACTGTGGCGATGAGCCGCTCAATAACTATCTCCGGCGGCATGCCTGGGCGAATCAGCAGAAAAGCTCCATCGGTGTGACTTATGTGGCGATCGATGAAGGAGCTCCGCGCACCGTGCTGGGATACTTCACTCTCGCCACGGCGAGTGTGCCACGAGACGCTTTCCCCAAGAAATACGTGCGCGGGCTTCCGCCCTACGACTTGCCCCTAATCCTGCTGGCGCGGCTGGCGGTGGACCGGCGATTCTCCGGGAAAGGGCTCGGACATGCTCTCATATCCGAAGCCTTCAAAATCGCACTTCGAGTCGCGGACGATGTGGGGTGCCGCGGCATCATCGCGGACGTGTATCGAGATAGGATCGACTGGTATGCGCGCTACGGTTTCGTGGCGCTGGAGGGTGGCGCCCCGAGTGGTCCGCAGCGGATGTTTCTCGATATACGAACTGTCCGCGTGGCGCTAAAAGGTTCGCAGCAAGCGTAGCCCAGACCTCCATCTTTGAGGTCTGTGGCTTGACTGGTGATCCCGCCGACGGTGCTGTATTCTGGCGGTGTGTCATCCCGCCTTGCAGGATCGCCCTGGTGTTGGTCGGCGGAAAAGTCCAGAGCGGGATTCTTCGCTCCGCTCCGCTGCGCTCAGAATGACAGCATGGCAAGGGCGCGAGCGATTCATCCATTCTTCCTGACGGCCTGGGTGTTTCTTCCCGATCCCGCCGCGGCGGGGCAGGCGATCTTTGCCCCGCAAGATCCGCTGACCATTTCCGAAGTGATGAAGTCCATCAAGAACAGCTCGACGACGCTTATCAACCTTGGACGCGCTGCGTCGGGCGAGCTGTGGCGGGGCCGTTTTTTGATCCCCCCCTGCGATCCCCGAAGGAGAGAAGGTAGAGCACCTTTGCTTTATGAAGGCATGCAACGTTTGAACCAATTTCCCCCGGAGGCGACTTCCAGAAAGTCATCTTGCGTGGTTTTGGAACGGATATCCCAGGTACCCCGTTGCGATCGCCCATAGGCGGCTCGCAAACATTCCCGCGAACCCACATACAAGATGGTTTGGATTTCCGTCAGATTACGCGACCATAACCAATTCACTGCGTTGGCATGGTGGATGCAGAGGTACGGCCAATCAGCTTTTCAGCCCACGGGATAAAGTATTTCATATTCGGGGCATCAGTGTGTCCGCTGTCATGCTGTCGCCAGGCCAGTTGGCCGTCGAGCAAACCCAGGTTTACCGGTGGCATCTTCGCCGTGTGGTAATCATCTGAGACTCCCAGGTCTTTCGCGCCCAGCAGCCTGAACACGGGACCAGCAGCCACGGTCGCCATATAACTGCCCTGGTGGTCCAGCCATTTGGCATCGCCCTGCTCAGGAATGCCATAACTAATGAAGGTCAGCCTCGGCGCAGAGAGAGCGATCAATTCATGAGAATCTACCGGCAAATCGGCGGCATTTTTGGCGCCGAATACTGCTTCTGAGGCGCCGTATTTCATGAAGTTTCCGGCCATCCAGTAGTATTCGCCGCCGGTGAGGCTTTCTACCGCTTCACCCCAATGGCGGCGTAAAAGCGTTGCGCCACCTTTTCCCGAAGAACCAATCAAACCCATAGCGAAGCGCTGTTCAAAAGCAAGTGTGACAAGAGCGGCCTTGCCGTACCGAGAAACCCCTTCGATGCCGACATGCCTTGCATCGACGGCTGGGTCGGTTTCCAGATAATCCAAACCGCGCGCTGCACCCCACTCCCAGGCTCGCAGGGCGCCCCAATCTTCTGGTTTGCGGGGCTGGCCGTGATTGACCAGGCCGATAATGCCCCTTGTTAAGCCAGCACCATTGTCAGCCTGAATGCTGGCGGGATTGATGGTGGCATAACCCCAGCCGTGAGCAATCAGTTGTGCCGTCGGAGGCGGATCGCCGGCTGTAGCGCCGGGCCCGCCTCGGGCTCCAAAGAAAGGGGGAGGTGGAGAGGGGATCGGGTTATATGCGGGATAATCGGCGAAGATTGACTGGATCGCAGGGTCGTCCTTTGCAAGCAGCGCCTTCAGCTTGGCGTTGATTTTGTCCAGGTCTTCCTGAGGAGGCTGTGTCGGAGCGGGAAGGCCGCTCCGGCCAAACATCATCAATACTGGCACCGGGCCCTTTGCGTTTGCTGGAACGACAAGCGTCATGGAAATATCGACGTTGATAAAGGGATAGGAGGAATTGTCTACATGTCCCACAAGCTGCTTTGCAATCACAGGAATCCAGCCGACCATCTCCTTGTCGGTAACAGTTACAGTCCAGGTCACTTTGGGGACATTCCTGGGAATACGACCGTAGACCTCCCGCTCCAAATCTTCCACGACCTCCGGACGGCGCTGGTTCCACCACACCTCCGCCGTGGTGACTTTCTGTCCGTTCTTCAGCACTAACACATCCGGCAAATTTGGATATGGGTTTGCCAGTGACTCGTCGTAATTGGCGTGATTCGGCGCGGACTCGTCGCCGCTCGGACCTGGACGAAGCGCCTTAATCCCAAGCTTGTCCATCATGTTCTTATGATCCTGGTCGTCGGTGAAGGTCACCGGGGGAGGCAGAGCTGCTGGCACTGCGCTCTGAGCGTTTGCCACGGAAGCGGCTATGCAGGCGAATGCAGCAGAAGCACAGAGCAGAAAAAGAACTCGAGCCGAACTTTGTGTTGACAGACGCGCCTCCTGCGGTGCTAATTTTGCTGTGCCCATAAAGAAAAAGGATTTAGTTCGGCAATCATAATAAAGCCACGATATGAGATTGGTACAGAGAAAATTGCTAGTCGTTGCGTTCCTCTCGCTGGGACTCGCACCCGCGGGGCTGGCGGCGGCAAAGATCACAGCCACATAGGGTCTCTGGCCGCGTCAGACGAAGAAGTGATGGAAAGGGACTTGAAAATTCCCCGCTTCGTCCAGCGCCGTGCAAACAGCCAAAAGGTGACGACGGCGACAACCAGCCAAAAGATGCTGGGAGGCCCGAGGCAATCCGAGCCGCACGACGGAACGGCGCCGACGGCATCGTGTTTTTTGCCGGGGGCAGCATCCAGCACACGCATCTCTGGGAGGCAGTGAAAGAAGGATTCGGCCAATGAGCCGCAGGCTGAGTGGCGGTCCATTGACACTCCCCGAGAGGAGATTGTATGTTTACGCGGAGAAAGTGGGTAGTGGGTCAATTTGATGCTGTAGCGGCGAGTTTATCTCGCCAAATGGCGGCGTAAAGCCGCCTCTACATCTCTGCACGTGGAGGGTGGAAATGGTGACTGATTTCGTGGGCGCAGCCCTCAAGGCCGGTGTGGCAAAGGCGGATATCACGCCACCTGTGGGCCAACGCATGTATGGTTTTGCCGCACGCGTGAGTCCCGCAACGGGAACTCTCGATCCGCTGTGGGCGCGCGTGCTGGTGCTCGAGGTTGGTGAAAAGCGCCTGGCGCTGGTCGCGCTCGATTTAGGGCGGGCGTTTGGGCCGGCCTCTCTCGGGCGGCTGCGGGGGGATGTGAAGAAATCGAGTGGGATTTCCTGCGTTCTCGTCGTCGCCTCCCACACTCATTCGGGACCTGTCATCAAGGATGAGTATGCGCCAGGGACCACGCCACTCTGGGAGTCAATCACTATCGAGAAAATTGCCCGGGCCATCGACGCCGCGCATGAGCGTGCAGCGGAGGCTCGCCTGGGCACAGGCTACGGCGTTGCCTATATCAGTCACAACCGGCGCCGGGTGAATCCGGGTGGAACAATCACTTGGTTCGACCGTAACTTAACCAGGATTCCAACCTCCCCGGTTGATCCTACGGTCTCCGTCCTTCGGGTTGACACGAGCGAGGGGCAGCCTCTGGCGATCCTCGTTAACTACGCTTGCCATCCGGTTGTCTTTGGGGCCGACAACCTGAAGTATTCGGCTGATTTTCCGGGAGTGATGGCGCGTAGGGTTGAGCAGGCCTTTGGCGGGCAACCAGTTTGTTTCTTCCTTCAGGGCGCCCCGGCCGATATCAACCCCTATTACGCCGTCACTCCGCTGGAAGAGGATGCGGGCAGATGGCGCGACTGGACGGGAGAGCGGCTGGGACACGAAGCCGCGCGCGTAGCCGAAGGCGTCCAGACGAAATCTGATTCAGAGGCGAGCCTTGACTTTGCCGAGGACGCGATAACCTTCCACTTGCGCTGGGAGCCGGAGAAATTCCGCGAAGCGCTACTGCGCTTCGGCGAGGTTTTCTTTGAGGACTTTGCTCCCAGCATCCGAGAAGAATGGCAATTGCCAGTTGCCACCGTTCTGCTCAACAAACGAATTGCCTTCATGACGGTGCCAGGCGAAGCTTTCGTGGAATTCCAAATCAACTGGCGCGAACGCTGTCCGGTACGAGACGCCTTTTTTCTGGGTTACGCTAATGGCTATTGTGGGTATTTCCCCACAATCCAAGCCGCTAGCGAAGGCGGATATGGTGGCGCCGATGCGACCACCTGGGTGGAGGTGGGTGCGGGAGAAAGGATGGTGGACCACGCCCTGGTCAGAATTTACCAGATGCTGGGCCGCCTGACCAACACTCCTCAGGATGCGGAGTACGAGTGAATCTCATGCACGCTATCGAGAGAATTCACGAGCACCGCCTGGATTTCAAACCAGCAGCGGTGAACAAGGGTGGATAGCACATGCTCAATCTGGGAATCGCCGGCATGGGGTACATTGGGCGGGTCCATCTGGAGGCCTCCCGAAAAGTTCCGGGCGTTCAGGTGCTGGCCGTGGCCACTCTCGAGCCGGAAGAGATTCGCGATACGTTTCCAGGCTTGCAGATTTACCCCAGCTACACGGAGCTCCTTCGTGACGACCGCCTTGACGCCGTCATCATCTGCCTCCCTACCGATCTCCACGAGGAGGCCACGGTTAAGGCCGCCGAGCACGGCCGCCACATCCTTTGCGAAAAGCCCATGGGGCTTGATGCCGCTTCTGCCCAACGCATGCTTCAGGCAGCGCAGGCCCACTCGCGCATCCTCATGGTCGCACACATCCTGCGCTTCTGGCCGCAGTACGCGCGCATCAAGGAACTGATTGAGGCGGGCGAAGTCGGCTCCATCCGTTCCGTCACCGCCTGCCGGCTCTCGAAGTACCCGCCCTGGAGCGATTGGTTCCGCAACCCGGCGCGGAGCGGTGGCTGCCTGTTGGACTTGCAAGTCCACGACGTGGATTTCATCCATTGGATTTTGGGACATCCTCGAAGCGTGTACACGGTGGGAATCCAGGCGCCGAGGGGAAGCTGGGATCACGTTCATACCACCTTGACTTACCCCCAGGCACAGGCCAGCCTCGAGGCGAGCCTCTTGATGCCGTCGTCGTGGCCCTTCACCACGAGCATTTATGTGGTGGGCACCAGAGGGGCGCTGGAATACACGTTTCGGGTTGGCGCCAATATTCAGGAGCGCGAACAGGGCTCGCACTTCTTCCGCCTGTACAAGGACGACGGCGCAGTGAGCGAGCCCACGGCCTCCACCGATGACATGTTCGTCGCCCAGCTCCGCTACTTCGTGCACTGCGTCGCGCAGCGCCAGCCGCCCCGCCTCTGTCCGCCGGAAGAGACATGCCAGGTCATGCGGGTGATGACCGCATCGCGACAATCAGCGGACAGCGGCCGGGTCATTGCGCTCCGCGAGGAGCATGGCTGCATGACATAACAGAAGCGCTCCTGTCCTTCTAATTTCAGGGGTGTCATTCCGATCCCGCAGTCGCGGGAGAGGAATCTCGCTCTGTCCTTTCTTGAACCCATCTCCTCTCTACCCTGAGCTCCGCTCCACCTCGGCGCAGAGCGAGATTCCTCTCCCGCGACTGCGGGATCGGAATGACACCCCCCAAAGTGGGTGGCCAAAAGCGACCAGCAGTGGTGGATTACGGCCAGGGGCAGGCAATCACCGCGGGAAGGGAAACAAACCAAGCCCTTTTTTTTCAGAGAGGTAGTGGATACACGGGGTTTGGAAAGGAAGATGCCTTACCATGTGGCGAGACATGAGGAGGAGTTTGTTGATGAGGAGAGTACCAACCAAGCCAATTCGGACTATCGCTTGCTGCGTCATGCTGAGTTTGCTGGCCGCGTCGATCGTAGCGTTTGCGCAAGATCCGGCCACTACCTCGCCGCCGAGTTCAACGCCCAACCCGGGATGGCGCCGTTTCTCGAACCCGCCGGCCAACGACCCGGCAGGCCAGACCGTACCGTCGCGCCCGCCGGCCGACGACCCGCCTGGCCAGGCGGTCCCGTCGCGTTTAACCCTTCAGGCTGGTACATTTCTGACGGTGCGGGTAGATCAGATGCTTTCCTCGGACCGGAATCAGGCAGGCGACGGGTTCTCCGCGACTCTGACGCGGCCACTGGTAGCTGGCGGCGTGGTGGTAGCGCAGCGGGGCGAGATCCTCGGCGGTCGCGTAGCCGACGCACAGAAAGCAGGCCGCGTAACGGGCGTTTCCCGGCTGGCAGTCCAATTAACCGACTTGACGCTGGTGGATGGCCAACAGGTGCCCATAGATACGCAGTTGACTAGCCTCGCTGGCCCCACCTCGAAGGCCCGGGATGCGGGTGCGATTGCGGGAACTACCGCCACGGGCGCGGCGGTGGGCGCTGCCGCGGGTTCAGGTGTGGGCGCCGCCATTGGCGCGGGGGCTGGCGCACTAGCGGGAACGGTGGGCGTGCTGCTGACGCGCGGCCACCCGACGGTGATCTATCCAGAGTCGGTGTTAACATTCCGACTCTCGGAGCCCATCACCATTTCCACCGTCCGCGCGCCACAAGCTTTCCGCTATGTGGCTACAAACGAATACAACCGCGCTTCTAACGCGCAGGGCGCGCCGGCTGGTTCTGGCTGGAACTGCAAAGGGTACGGCTGGCCTCCTCCTTATCCAGCACCACCCTACTATTCTTACCCTTATTACCCTTACCCTTGGGGAGCAAGCGTGGGGCTGTGGTGGGGGCCGGGTTTCTATGGCCGTGGGTTCTACGGTCGGGGATATGGGTATCGCCGCTAGCTGAGTTTGATGTAGCGGCGATTTTACATCGCCAATCGGGTACCGCCGCTAGTGTCAATTGTGAGATGTCATTCCGAGCGCAGCGAGGAATCTCGCTCTGGCCGGCGCGGCCGATCCCTAGGGGAAGAAAGTCTCAGAGCGAGATTCCTCGCTGCGCTCGGAATGACACTTGTGTTGTCTGGAGGGTTGAGGAGGCTACTGCAACGCGCATTTCTTCCAAATGACACCAGTACCGGAATTGGGTATCAAAGCCCCAAGCTAAGCGCCAGGCCTAACGCCAGTGCGCCCGCGACGCTGGTGCCCGCGAAGTTCACAATGCCATTTGTGACGAGACCTCGGCGCTGAATCGTGGCGCCTAAGAAGCTATCGAACAAGTTGCCCGCGCCGGCGGCGCCAAGTGCGATGGCGGGGCCTGCGAACCTGAACGGCCCACACAACCCTAATCCAAGACCCAGCCCCATTATGATTGCTGAAGCCGCAAATCCGGCCGCGGTCCCACCCAGAGAAATTCCTCCGTCCTCGCCGGCCGGAACAGCCTCGAAGGTTGTAATCAGGTAAGCGCGGTCTGAAGCCCACTGGCCGATTTCGCTCGAGACCGTGTCGCCCGCCGCTTCCGCCAGCGCCGCCACCAACGCAATCAGGAAGGCAGCTTCGTGATGGGTTGTAATCACCAGGACGGCGAAAAATGCTGCCGCGAGCAGATTGGCCAGCGCCTCGCGCCAGCTTCGCGCCCCTCCCCGGCGCTCTGCAACACCACGAGCCGCTTTCTTCGATAAGCCGAGGCGCGTGGCAACCGAACCCAGCAGAACAAACGCGAAAAGGAGAAGGAAACTCTTGTAGCCGTATCCGAGATAGATCGCCGTTCCGAGGAAAAAGCCGCAGACTGCGCCGGAGCGCGACGCGGCTTTCAGCGCGCAGGCCAACAATGCGAACGCCAGATTCACAGCGATCGCCAGGAATATGCGGCGGCCGAGGTAGGGCAGGTTGCTATCGAGCGCGGAACGTTCCACCAGGAAAGCGCAAAACATGAAGGCGCCCACAACCAGCGGCACCGTGACGTTGTCGTCCAGAGGAATCGGGATACTCTCAACCACGGCCCCCAGCAGTGAGGCGGCAGCGCAAACCAACAGGGTCCTACTGGGAGGAATTTCAGGAACAATCCAGCGTGTGAGAAGGTACGCGCCCAGCGTTCCCGCAACCGCGAAACTAATAAAGCCGGACCAAGTCTTTTGCCGGTTCCAGGGGAGCGCAGAGCCACCCACGGCCTCTCCGATTACAGTCGCCATGCCGTCGCCCAGTGCCATGATGGCCCAGGCTGCTGCGGCAATGTGAAGGTGGTTACGGTAAAGTCCAACGAGAGCCAAAACGGAGATGGGATACAAGACAATTCCTGTCCACGTGTTGACAGTTGGCGCCGGGTAGGTATGCCCCGCCGGAATGCAATTTCCCCCTCCTTTGTTAAGGAGGGGGCCAGGGGGTGGTTGAGAGAGGCCCGGAGCAGCCGCGCCCATGCCTCGAGCAGCGCCTGGGCGTTTGCTCACGTCAACATCCAGCCATGGCAGAATTAGTGTGTTGAACAGCAGGAGCAGGAGGGCGCAGCCTGCCGCTTGTTTCCAGGTGAAATAAGGGAACAGAAAAGCGAACAGGAGCGAGGCCATAAACAACCGCTTCCGCGCGGAGAAAAGCGGCGTCCGCCTCCTCGAATCATCGGGTGCCTGCATCGTCAAATCAGTGCCTCAGTCATAGCATTGCGCTGAAAAAAACATTCGCATGTCATTCGAAGCGAAGAAAGCCAGTTGTCCCGTTAGCCAAGGTCCCTATCAGGCGGTTTTTCCCGCGAAGATTTTCACGCCAGCCCGTTGCGCTGCTTTCTGCAATTTCGCGTCGAGCGTGGCGAGCGGAACGCCGTGGCGGATCGAGAGTTCCAGATACGCGGCATCGTATGCCGAAAGATCATAATCGCACGCCAGCGGCAGAACATTGCGGACGCTCTCGCTCACCGCCTGACCATCCTGAACAATTGAAAGACCCTCGAGTAAAGCAAGGAAGCGCAGGATTTCCGGCTGCTTCAAGCGCTTGCGGCGCTCACCTGCCAGCATGGCGTTAGCAATTTCAAGGCCCCATACAGCCGGAACGACTATGGCCTGTCCTTTCAGGGCAACAAGGACTCGGTCAGCATACTCGCTAGCTTCATCCGGGAAGCACCAGGCGAGCGTCACCGGCGCATCCACAACCACGCCGCTCAAAATCGCCGTCCTTCATTCACCATTTCGCGCACGCTCATTGTGTCGGGCTTTACGCGCTTGCGCAATGCCCGCATGCCCTCGACAATCTCCTCGTGCGTCAGCCTTGGACCCGCCTCTCCGACAGGCACCAGCATCGCCGCCGGAACGCCGTGCCTTGTGATCGTGATCCTTTCACCTCTCGCCACCCGATCAAGCAGAGCCGAGAGGTGTGTCTTCGCGTCAAATGCGCCTATAGTTCCCATGGGTCACCACAAAACCAGTTTCAACTAGTTTACCTTAACCTGAAACGGTCTTTTCGTCAAGACTTCTGTCCGTCCTCAATGGCGACAGTCCTCAATGGCGATACTGGACTCGGAGCTTTTTCTCGAATAGAATCTGCGCCAGATACCTTGCAGGGAGGCGCTTTTATGATACACGAGGCAATCACACGCAGGAGATTCATGGGTAACACAGCGGCGGTGGGGCTAGGCGTGCTGTCGCATCCCACCTTCAGCGCCAAAGTGTTCGGGGCCAACGACCGACTGGTGATGGGCATCATCGGCGCGGGTGGCATGGGTCGCGGCCACATGGAGAATTTCAAGGACCAGGGCGTGGAGTGGGGGGCGGTTTGCGATGTGTACGGCGTGAACCTCGACGCTGGCCTCGAAATCGCCGGGCCCCAGGCGAAGGGCTACACCGACCATCGTAAGCTGCTGGATCGCAAGGATATTGATGCCGTGCTCATCGCGACCCCGGAGCACTGGCATCATGACCACTTGGTGGACACGCTGCGCGCCGGCAAAGACGCGTATTGCGAGAAGCCTATGTCCTGGTCCATTGAGCAAGGCGCCAGCATGGTGGCTGAGGTGCGCAAGACCGACCGCATCGTGCAGGTTGGAATGCAAAGGCGGAGTTCGCCGATTGTGCAGGAGTGCAAGCAACTCATCGACGAGGGCGCGCTGGGTGAAATCGATCTGGTGCGCGCCGAGTGGTACTGGAACATCAGCCTGCGGCCCAAGTCCGTGCTCGAGAGCAAACTCGACTGGGAGCGCTTCGTAGGGCCGGCGCCCAAGCATGCTTTCGATGTTTACCGGTTTCGATACTGGCGCTATTTCTGGGACTACTCCGGCGGGAACATGACGGACCAGGGAACACACCTGATGGACGTGATCCAGTGGTTCACGAATTCCTCACAACCCACGGCTGCGCAATGTTATGGCGAAGTCTATAGGTTAAAGCCAGGAGAAACGCCGGACACGTTCTGCGCAATAATCGAATACCCGAAATTCACCTGCACGTGGACCCTGACCTACACCAACTCCTTCCAGAACGGCTGGGGCATCGTTTTCCACGGGCAGAAGGGAACCCTGGAGCTCTGCGAGGACGGCTACCGGTTATATCAGGAGCCCTGGGCAGGGACGCGCTGGGCGCGGCCCGAGCCGGTGAAAGAGAAACAGCCCGGCGGGGTGACCCGGACCGTACCCCACATCCAGAACTTCCTCGAATGCGTGCGCTCGCGCACACAACCTAACGCCCCTATCGAGATCGGGCATCAGGCTGTGCGCACACTGCATCTCGCCAACATCGCGCAGCGCAAAAAGGCGCGCGCGGTGCTGAGTGAGGACGGGGGAAGGGCAGTGACGAGTGACCCGCCGCGGCGGGACGAGCAGAAGAAGCTGTCGGCTATCAGCCGTCAGCTATCAGCTCCTGGAGTCACTCCGTTCGCTTTTTGCTGATTGCTGAAGGCTGAAAGCTGAGGGCTGAAGGGCAGTTACGAGCGACGAGCAGAAGAACGGGTGTCAGGTGTCGGGTTTCAGGTGCCAGGGGGCAGAAGCGCACTGACAAGGGAGTAGCAGGAGACAGAAGAGCGGGTGAAAGGTTACAATCCAAGTGTCACGCGATTCGCATGCATCGTGAAGGGCGTGATGTATGCTCGACGAAAAGTCTCAGGCGTTAGGGAGACGGTGACGAGATGAGGAGGTAATTTCATGGCCGGATTCTGCACCAAGTGTGGTTCACCGGTAGGAGACGACGTTCGGTTTTGCTTACAGTGCGGTACGCCCGTTGCGGCGCCGCCCGCAGCAGCACAGAGACCTGCGCCCGCGGCGCCTGCCGCGGTCCAGGCAGCGGGAGCCGCGCCTGGCGCTGCACCCGCCAAGTCCGGAAGTGCCGCAGTGAAAATCATTGTCGGGGTGCTGGCGTTCCTTTTTCTGGTCACGCTCCTGGGAATTGGGAGCTGTGTCTATGGGGTTTACCAGGTGAGGAAGAGAGCCAGGGAGCTGTCCCAAACGTACCATCTAGACATGACGCAGAGCGCAAGTTCGGGGCGGGCGGCTAGCGCGCGCGATGTCTGTTCGCTGGTTACGAAGGAAGAGGTGGGGGACGCGCTGGGAACAACCATCTCCGAGGCCAGCGGTGGGACATCGAGCTGTCGTTATACGTCATCAGCGGGTAATAACCAAGCCCTGGACGTTCATGTGACGTGGCAGGGTGCCACGATGGCCCTGAAGTTTTCAATGGGGGCCTTGAAGGGCATCGGAGGAGGCCAGGAATTCTTCCAGCCGGTTGCGGGAATCGGCGATGAAGCCTACATCGCACCCATGGGCACCACGTTGATGTTCCGCAAGGCCGACGTCTTGGTCAACCTCCAGTTGCACATGGTTGGAAACAACGTCGACGCGGTCAAGGCTATCGCCCAGAAGATCGTTGCGAGGTTGTAATGAACCTGCTATTTCGCTGGGTGGTGAGCAGTCTCTCGCTACTCGTGGCCGCATGGCTGGTGCCAGGCATCCATGCGGAGAAGAATAGCTGGACCTTATTCGCGGTGATGGCGATCATTTTGGGCTTGGTGAACGCGATTGTGCGGCCGGTGCTGAAACTGCTGTCGTGCCCGCTGGTGATCCTCACACTGGGCCTGTTCGTCCTGGTGATCAACGGAATCACGTTGTGGCTGGCTTCCTATATCGCGGTCAACTGGTTCCACGTGGGCTTTTACGTGCGCGGTTTCTGGGCGGCATTTTGGGGCGCCTTGGTGGTCAGCATCGTGTCCGTGATACTCACGGCCATGCTCAGGGAGGAGCGACAAAGACAGTGACAAGTGACAAGTGACGAGTGACGAGTGACGAGCAGAGGACCTGGTTCCAGGTGTCGGGTTTCAGGTGACAGGGAGAAGAGCAAGTGACTGGTTACAGGTGACAGTAGAACAGCGCGGCGGGAAAATCGGCAATTCCGACCGCGAGATTGTTGGCAGGCGCAATTACAACTTGCAAAAGAAGGAAGTTAATTGCTATGAAAGGACCCGTGAGGCGGCTGTTGTTCTGGTCACCGAGGGTTTTGTGCATCGCGTTTGCACTCTTCGTGAGCCTGTTTGCCGTGGATGTCTTTAACGAAGGCCTCGGCTTGTGGAAAACCATCCTTGCGCTCTCCATACATCTTATTCCGACTGCCTTCGTTGTGGTCGTGCTCGCCCTTTCCTGGCGTTGGGAGTGGGTTGGGGGAATCCTTTACATTGCTGTGGGAATATTTTATCTAATTGAGGCCCGGCATCATCCCGACTGGGTCGTCGTCATATCCGGACCCTTATTCCTGGTGGGCGCGCTCTTTCTCCTTAATTGGCTGAAGAGGGCGGAGATTCGAGCCTAGCAAGGAATCCCGCTCAGCGGCATGTAATGTTCCAAGAACTATGCGGCGGGGTGTACACTCGTAGCTACCCCCCATTCTGACGGGAGAGGTCGTAGGGGAAAGCGCGCGTAGATAATCGAAGCTCACTATGCCGAGTGCGGGTGGGTACAGGATAGTGGCCAAGGAAGGGCTTAAGAACTGCAAGGAGGCGTACCAAATGCAGGTTGTTTGTTTCACCGTCCACACGTTTAAGGAAGGGAAGGCTTACGTTGCCTACGTCCCCGAATTGGATTTGTCGAGCTGTGGCTCCACGGACGAGGAGGCCCGCAAAAACATCCGAGACGCGGTTCGCGGCTTTCTCGAAACCAGCAATGAAATGGGGACGCTGCCGGAAATTCTCGAGGAGGCCGGCTACGAGCGTGAGGGCGAGACGTGGCGAGCGCCGGAATTTGTATCACTTGATCGATTGACAATGAGCGTAAAGTAGATGCCCCCGCTCCGACCCGTCGACTAACGGACGCTCGCCAGAGTCTTCGAACAGGACGGCTTCGCCTTCAACCGGCAGCATGGTGACCATCTTATCTACACCAAGGCTGGAGTGAAACGACCGCTCGTGATCCCAATGTATAGGGAACTTCCCGTGTTCATTATCAAGAACCTCCTCCGTACTGCGGGGATGAGCCGGGAGCAGTACTTCGAACTCCTCAAGAATTTTTAGCGTTCGCCCTTCAGGAGCCGCCTGTCGGGGCTTTAAAAGAAAGTGGATGGAGGAGACTGGCCATGGAGACCTACTATCATCCCGGAGATCTCCCTAAATTTGCCGAGGTTGGGATAGGGAACAAAGAACTCTGGGAAAAGTTCCAGACCTATTACGCTGCTGTCTTCGCGGATGGCGCCCTGACAGAACGAGAAAAAGCCCTCATTGCTCTGGCAGTGGCGCATGCGGTGCAATGTCCTTATTGTATTGACGCTTACTCGCAAGCCTGCTTGGAAAAGGGCTCCAACATCGAGGAAATGACTGAGGCAGTACACGTGGCCTGCGCCCTTCGGGGCGGCGCCTCACTGGTGCATGGGATTCAGATGCGCAACGTGGTGGAGAAGCTTTCGATGTGAGATTTCCACTCGTCATGAGCATCCATGAGGGCAAACATGGGACTCAGTTTACAATCACGCGCTAGCCCCTCAGCTCGGACTTCGGAGCAGTTGCGCATCCTCGGCCAGGCGAATGGCATCCCCCCTTTTGAGGAAAAGATGCGCACAGCGGGTCTCGATCCGCTTCGCGCCATCGGCATCGCCGTCTTTCAGATCAACGTCGGGAAACTGTGTAACCAGGCCTGTCATCACTGCCATGTGGACGCGGGGCCTGACCGCAAAGAGGTCATGGGGCGAGAGACCGCTGAGCTTTGCATTCGCGTCCTGGCGAAGACGGAAACTCCCAACGTGGACATCACCGGCGGGGCCCCGGAGTTGAACCCCAACTTCCGTTGGCTTGTGGAGCAGGCTGTGGCGCTGGGTCGCCATGTGATGGATCGCTGCAACTTGAGTGTGCTTCTCCTGCCTGGGCAAGCGGACTTGGCCAATTTCCTGGCGCAAAACAAGGTGGAGGTGATCGCTTCGCTCCCCTATTATCGAGAAGCCCAGACGGACGCCCAGCGGGGCGAGGGTGTGTTCACGAAATCCATTTTCGCGCTTCGTAAGCTGAACGAATTGGGTTACGGTCACCTAGGATCAGGTTTGATTCTGGACCTGGTCCATAACCCCGGGGGAGCGTTTCTACCCCCCAAGCAGCAGGCCATCGAGGCGCAGTTCCGGCGCGAACTCGAGCGGCGTCACGGTATCGTGTTCAACAACCTCTACACCATGACCAACATGCCCATCGGCCGCTTTCTGGAGTTTCTCAGGGCAAGCGGAAACTATGATGGCTATATGCAAAGGTTGGTTAATGCCTTTAATCCCGTCGCTGCAGCCGAAGTGATGTGTCGGTACATCATCTCGGTCGGTTGGGACGGCGCCCTTTACGACTGCGACTTCAACCAGATGCTCGGTCTACCCTTAGGTTTCGGCTTGCCCCAGCACGTGCGGGAATTTGATGCCGCGCTCCTTTACGAACGACGCATCGCCACTCGCAACCATTGCTACGGCTGTACAGCAGGACCCGGTTCTTCATGCGGTGGAAGCATTACTTAACCTTTAACCCGAATTCCAAAGTCGAATGGGGCCTGCCCTTACGGTAAGGAAAACGACCCCTCACCCGGCTCTCCCGCGACTGCGGGATCGCCACCCTCTCCCCACGGGAGAGGGCCGCTTACCCAATTCTTTCCCTCTCCCCAGGGGAGAGGGTGGCCCGCTGCCGGCGCTTCCACCAGCCGGAGCGGGCCGGGTGAGGGGTCACTTCGGAAAGGTGCGAAGCTCGAGGTAAAGCGATCGGTTTCGACTGGCTTTTCAGCACGCTGTTAATGAGAATTGCATATCGGGAGGCTCTCATGGGATCTTGGTCACGAGGATTCCACGCTATTCTATTCAGCTTGGGCACAATTCTAGTTCTGGCTTTATCTTTGTCAGGAGCGGAAAAGAAAGTGATGTCGCAAAAGCAACCCGAAGAAGCAAAGAAATTCATCGCGGACGCGGAGGCAAAGCTGCTCGAGGTGAACGTGGAGGCCAGCCGCGCGGACTGGGTAAAAGATACTTACATCACCGAGGATACGGAGATTCTCGCGGCTAAGGCCGACGAGCGCGCCATCAACGCCACGGTGGAACTGGCCAAGCAAGCGACGCGCTTCGACCACTTGAAACTGCCCGAGGATCTGGCGCGCAAGATGAAACTGCTGAAGCTCTCGCTGACGCTGGCGACGCCCTCGGACCCCAAAGAAAGCGCGGAGCTGACGCAGATTGTCTCCTCCTTGGAAGGGACCTATGGCAAGGGCAAGTGGTGTCCGCCCGGCAAAGACAAGTGCCTGGACATCGAGGATATTACCCGCGTGATGGCCAACAGCCGCGACCCGAATGAGTTGCGCGATGCCTGGGTTGGCTGGCATGCCATTTCCCGTCCCATGCGGAAGGACTTCGTCCGCTACGTCGAGCTCGCCAACAAGGGGGCGCGAGAACTCGGCTTCAAAGATGATGGCGCCATGTGGCGCTCGAAATACGACATGCCGCCGGATGAGTTTGCGCAGGAACTTGACCGGCTTTGGGAGCAGGTCCGCCCCCTCTACCTGGCCCTGCACGCTTATGTCAGGAACAAGCTGCGTGAAAAATATGGCGACCCGGTGGTTCCGGCGAACGGTCCCATTCCAGCCCACCTGCTGGGAAACTTGTGGGCCCAGGAGTGGGGGAACATCTACCCGCTGGTGGCTCCGCAAGATGCCGACCCGGGCTACGATCTCACGCAGATCCTGAAAAGCCGGAACACGGACGCCAAGCAGATGGTCCGCTATGGCGAACGCTTTTTCACTTCCTTGGGTTTTGCGCCCTTGCCTGAAAGTTTCTGGCAGCGTTCGCTCTTCGTGAAGCCCCAGGACCGCGATGTGGTCTGCCACGCCAGCGCCTGGGACGTTGATTTCGTCAGCGATTTGCGCGTCAAGATGTGCATTGACATCACGGGCGAATACTTCGCGACCATCCACCACGAGCTTGGTCACAACTTTTACCAGCGCGCTTATAACCCCCAGCCCTACCTCTTCCGCGACAGCGCCAACGACGGCTTCCACGAGGCGGTGGGCGACACCATTGCGCTTTCCGTAACGCCGGAATACCTGGTCCAAATCGGCCTGCTCGACAAGGCCCCGGACTCCTCGAAAGACATCGGTTTCCTGCTCAACAAAGCCCTGGAGAAAATCGCCTTCCTGCCCTTTGGCCTGCTGATCGACCAGTGGCGTTGGAAGGTGTTCTCCGGCCAAATACCACCGGAGAAATACAACCAGACGTGGTGGGGACTGAAGCTGAAATACCAGGGCGTGGCTCCTCCCGTAGACCGGAGCGAGGAGGATTTCGACCCCGGCGCCAAGTATCACGTGGCCGCTAACGTTCCCTACATGCGCTACTTTCTCGCCGACATTCTGCAATTCCAATTTCATCGCGCGCTTGCCCAGGCGGCGGGGTGCAAAGGGGCGCTGTATCGTTGCTCCATTTACGGAAATAAGGAAGCCGGCAAGCGCCTGAACGCCATGCTCGAGATGGGATTGAGCCGCCCGTGGCCCGATGCCCTCGAGGCCATCACCGGTCAGCGGCAAATGGACGCTACGGCCATTCGCGATTACTTTGCTCCGCTCGAGAAATGGCTCAACGAGCAGAACAAGGGGAAGCCAGTAGGCTGGTAGCTGGCCGCCCCAGGCACAACCTGTGCGCGGTGGGGCATAAGCATCAGATGAATCCCTTTACGTGCGGCCAGACTTGTTGGAGGGTCAGTTTGGGACGGCGGCACAGGTACACTGGCAGGTCTGTCTCGCGCGCGTATTCGCTGACTACGGTGGCTGCTGGCTGCACGTCTTCGTAAATGCTGTGATAATCCTTCAGGTTGCCGCCCACGATAATCGCTATTTCACCCGGCTTCTCTCCCGGCCCCCAAATCCAATAATTATTGTGGCCGCTGATGGCGTGGGGGAGGCCGTACTTCTTGCCGAAGAAGTCGATGGCGCCGGCTTCGCCGTAGTTGCTGGCCCCAATCACGCACTTCTGCTTCTCTTCCGGTGAAAGGCTGTTATAAACCTGGGCAACAGTGGCCACCATGTTCTCCCAACCGAACATGTCCGCGTATTGTTGTGGCAGCTTTCCCGACTTCCCCCTCTCCTCTGACGGCGTTCTAAGTCCGATGAAGTCCTGGTATTTAAGGAAAGATTCAACTGGCAAAACAGGGAGAACATAAGGAGCCGTTGCCACCCCGCCAGCGAGCAATAGAACGAAACTCGCGGGCTTGAGCCAGTTCCAGTTCCGCTGCTGGACGAAGGCCTCAATGGCCACGGCCCCGCCGGAGAAAAGAAAAAGGTAGGCGGGAGAGAGGTAGTAGGGTTTGGCCCTGGTCAGCAGGAAAAGTGCGAGGATGGAAACGTAAACCCAGCCGAACAGCCGATAAGGCTTGCCCGCTTGGGCCAGAAAAAAGAAGGCCAGCCCCGTGAGCCAGATCGGCACAGTGAGAGGATGCATTTGTATCATGCTGCCGAGCATGAACTGGAGAGGAGTCTGGGGAAGGTTTTTCATCACGGTGGCATTGTGGATGAACTCGAGAGTGGGGAATGCATTGTGAATCTCCCAGAGGATGTGCGGCAGGAAAATGACGAAGGCGATGGCGCCTCCAAGCCATAGCCACTTGCTGAGGAACTGCCTGCGGGCGGGGGTCAGTACCAGGCCCACAACAATCCCCAACCCAAGGAAGCCGAGCGAGTACTTATTCATGAGGCCAATGCCCGCCACCAGGCCAAAGAGAATCCACAACTTGGGGTCGCCCTCCTTCAGAATCAGGATGACGATGTAGCCCGCGAGCGCCCAGAAGACCTGGTCGAAGCAGTTCATCGAAAAGAAATTATCGATGGCAAGGTAAACGGGGGCCACGATAACCGCGACGGCCGCAAGACCTTGAGCATACCGCCCGCCCCCCAACTCGCGCACCATGAGGCCGGTGAGTAGAACAATGAGCCCTCCACAAATCGCCGGAAAGAAGCGCAACGCAAACAGTGAATCACTCAGCAGGTGGCGAGTGACGAAGGCCATGAGGGCTACGAAGGGCGGCTGGTCAACATATCCCCACGCCAGGTGCTCTCCACACGCCATGTAATAGAGTTCGTCGCGGAAGTAACCGTAGCCGCCGTTGGTGAGGAAGTGGATGAAAATGGTGAGCAGCGCCAGATAGGAGAGAACCGCCAAGTCGCTAAGGAGGAACTGGCGTGAGATGAGCTTCCGCATCGGAATGCCTCCTTGTTTCAAGACCCAACCCACACGAGAATGTTGGACCGGTGATTCTACCACCCGTGGGCGCGATACTTTTCCTCAGAACAGTCTAAGCCCTCATAAGTTCTTACGCGAATATATGCTTGAAAGTTGCGTGCCGGCAAGACGTGAATAGAGATCGCTCAGAATGACATTCCCAGGGGCCCTTCAGCGGGTTGTTAGGGTTCGGGCCCGGAATTCAGGGATGGTCTTTTCTGTGTTATCCTTCGTCCGAACATCAAGCGAACCAAGCTGAACGATTTGGAGTTTCAGGAAAGGGAAGGGAAATGCAATGAACTCGAAATATCTCGTGGCGGCGACTATTGTCGGCGGGGTCGTGTTGTTCCTCTGGGGCTTCATCACCCATTCGTTACTGCCACAACCTATGAGTTACTTCAAGGATGAAATGGCCGTGGTTCAAGTGCTGCGCGCCAACGCGGCGGTAAACGGGATTTATTTCGCTCCGCGTGGGGTTTTTGCCTCCGTCGCCATGCTGCCTGACCTGGGCGACAAGACCAGGAACATCGTACCGAACCTGCTGCGACAACTTTGCTCCGACTCCTTTGCGGCGCTGTTGCTGGCAATTCTCCTGACGCGTCTGCCCGGCACCGTGCCGGGCCGCGCGGGATGGGCAGTGCTCGCAGGCTTGACCGCGTTCGTCCTGAAGTTCGTGCCGTATTGGAACTGGTACGGCTTCCCCTCGGCGTTCGTCGGCATGGAGGCACTCGACCTGCTAGGGAAGTTCTTCATAGGCGCACTCGTCCTGGGTGTGTTGAGGAACAAGCTCGCGCCCGCCGCCCGGTGAGCCCCTCGCTGAATCTCGGCAGAGGTTGACAGCCCTTGAGTAATTCTCGTCTGCAACCTTTGACTTTCGACCTTTGACTTTCGACTGTTTACTTATTTTGATAAAGCGCGATGAACTGCTTAAGTGTTCCAGCGTTCATCTTCAGTTCCCCGGATTGCATGAGCTGGAGCTTCAGATTCTGGCGGTACAGTTCGAAGGCCAAGCTCCGCTTGCGGTCCAGCAGTTCTTCTGTGATTTGATCCCGCTGCGAGGCGAAGTCCGCGTCATTCGCCGGCGTGTGCGAGACAACGCGGAACACCACGCTGTTCTCCCTCAGGGAGATCACAGCGCTGGTCTGGCCTACCTGCAACGTGAAGGCCGCCGAAAGCTGCGAACCTGAACCCACACCTTCGATGAAATCTTGCTGCGTGAAATCCTTGCTCTCCTTCGCAGTCAGGCCACCAGCCTTCGCGATCTTTGCGAAGTCACCCGTTTTGACCTGAGCCGCAAATTGCTTGGCTTTGTCCTCTGCCAGCACTTTCGACTGCTCGGCGCGATAATCTTCTTCGGCGTGCGTGCGGACCTCTTCGAGAGTCGGAACATGCTCCGGGACGATGTCTGCCAATTGAATAATGGCCTGGCCCTTCGGAACGCTGATGGGCGTGCCAACCTCGCCTTTGTGAAGCTGGAAGGCCAGGTTTTCGAACGAGTCTCCAGTTCCCAGGTCGGCAACAGCCTGGCCATACCGGAACAGGGGAGACATCTGTGGCTCCAGGCCCGCTTTGCGCACCACATCCTCAAATGCGTCCGGCTTGAGCCTAAGTCGACTCAAGAGATCGTTAGCCAGCTTCTCCTGGGCGTCGGCCAGTCTCTGCTTTTCGAGCTCCACAAGGATGGAACCCTTCACCTCGCCGAAGGATTGGAGGTGGGCCGTTTGCTTGTCCTCCAGCTTTAGGATATGGATTCCGTAAACTGTCTTGACGAGGTCGCTGACCTGCCCCGGCTTCATCGAGAAGGCAGTATCCTCAAGTTCCTTCACAGTCTGTCCCCGCACCACCCAACCAAGCTCTCCTCCGTTGGAGGCCGAGGTGTCTTCCGAGTACTTCTTAGCCAAGTCCGCAAAACTCGCGCCACCTTTAATCTGGTTGAGGACGTCGAGGGCCTTTTTTTCAATGGCCGCAGCCTCGGCGGGAGCCTTGCCCGCGGTCTTGAAGAGAATATGCGCCACTTTCACCCGGTCGGAAATCCTGTAATCGGAAAGGTGCTGGGTATAGTACTGGCGACCTTCTTCGTCCGTCACCTTAACCTGCCCCCTGACGTGATCCGGGTCAATCAATACGTAACGGACTTTCCGTTGCTCCGGAAGCTTATAGCGGTCGGGGTCCCTTTTGAAGAAGGCTTCCAAAGCTTCCGACGAGACGCGAACGCCTTTGATGAACTGGCTGGGATCAAACAGGACATATTCAATCTTGGCCTTGGCATTGCGATGCTGGAACTCCTGCAGCACCTCCTGGGGCTGGACCTCGACTCCATCCGTCACCACGCCGCGGATCTTGTCCAGTAAAAGTTTGTTCCGGAGTTCTGCTTCAAATTCCGGCACTGACATCCCCGTCTGCTGGTAAATCACGTCCTGGTAGTGGTCTATCCCAATGAAAGACCCGTTCTGCGTAAGCCAGGGAATGGATTGCAGGGTCTGGCCAAGCTCAGGGTCAGAGACTTCGATCCCCATTTTCCTGGCCTGACTCATAAGGGCCCGCTGGAGGACCATCTCATCCAGCAGGCTGCCAGCGAGCACTGGAATCATCTTCGATTCGTTCATCTGCGGGGAATTCCGAAACCGCGCTTGGATAGTCCGCTGCAAGTCCGCCGTGGTGATGTTGGACCCACCAATGGACGCCAAAACGTTGGAGTCCGCGCGACTCGTATCGCCCGTCGGGAGCGGCGCCAGCGTAATCACCATGCCAATGGACACGATGCTGAGAAAGAAAATCAGCAGGTACTTCTTCACCGCTTCTCGATTTTTTCTGAAGAATCTATACATGAAAGCTCCTCGACCTTAACCAAGACCTTTTCATTATAGAGGAGAGTACACGGCCCCCGCAACAAAATGGGATGGCAAGGACTGGTGTCATTTGCGAGGCATGGCCGTTGCAAGGCGCAGTCATTCCCGCGAAAGCGGGAATCTACTCCGCAAACCTTCGGAAATGCGCTGTCGATGACTGGATTCGCTTTCGCGGGAATGACTGCCGTTTCGAAAGTGGTCCCATCCCAAATGACATCAACACCGCCCCTTGAATCCTCTTGACCCCATAGCGGGATTGGTCAAGAATAAAAAGGCGAGTGCGAAGCCGCCATCGAGGCAGGAGTTGACGACGCAATGAATGTGCGTTCTTTGTTCAGTGTTTTCTCGTCCGACCTCGCGATTGACCTTGGAACCGCGAACACCCTTGTCTTCGCGCGGGGCAAAGGCATTGTGGTTAACGAACCGTCCATCGTCGCCATCAACAAAGTCAGTGGAGGAATCGAGGCGGTGGGACGCGAAGCTAAGGATATGCTTGGGCGCACGCCGGGAAACATCGTCGCCATTCGCCCTTTGAAAGACGGCGTCATCGCGGACTTCAAAGTCACCGAGAAGATGCTCAACTATTTCATCCAGAAAGCGCACAACCGCAAGATGTTCGTGCACCCCCGCATCGTCATCGGAGTGCCTTCGGAAATCACTCAGGTGGAAAAGCGCGCCGTGCAGGACTCCGCCATGCGCGCCAGAGCCAGCGAAGTGTTCCTGGTGGAGCAGGCGATGATGGCGGCCATTGGCGCCGGCCTGCCCATTACTGAGCCTTCAGGCAGCATGATTGTGGATATCGGCGGCGGTACGACCGACATCGCCGTGATATCCCTCTCTGGCATCGTCTATGCCCGCTCCGTGCGGGTGGCAGGAAATGAGATGGACGAGGCTGTTACAGCCTACCTCAAGCGCAAGTACAACTTGCTGATTGGCGAACGGACGGCCGAACAAATCAAAATCGAGGTCGGCTCGGCTTATCCGCTCGAAAAACCCCTAAGCATGGAAATCAAGGGACGCCATTTACTGGAGGGAATCCCTAAGACTATCACCGTAGACGACTCCGAGATCCGTGACTCGCTTTCCGAATGTGTGGCGACTATCCTGAACGCCATCCGTGTGGCCCTGGAGCGCACACCCCCTGAACTCTCTGCGGACATTTCCGACCGTGGCATTGTGTTGACCGGTGGCGGGGCGCTGCTGAAGAACCTCGATAAGCGGATTCGCGAGGAAACTGGTTTGCCTGTTTCCATTGCCGAAGACCCCCTGGCGTCGGTGGTGCTGGGAACTGGCAGAATGCTGACGGATTTTAACCTCTTGCGCCGAGTTGCGATAGAATGACATCCTTCGATCCAAACTCTCCAGAACTAACGGCGTCGACACAGCCCGTCACGCGGGAAGGCCCCGATTTGCAGGCCTTCATCGCGCGCCACCGCCCGGTTTTTGTCCTGGCTGCGGTCCTGGTTGCGCAACTTTTGCTCCTCTCGTTACAAATCACCCGCAACGGTGACGTGCGCCTCATTCGGGTCTGGGCGGTGGCCGTGATCGATCCGTTCCAACGTTCGCTGCGCGGGATAATGGATGTCTCCGTTGGGGCTTGGCGAACTTATCGCAGCCTTCTGCGCGCTCAACAAGAAAATCAGGAACTCCATACGCAGGTTGTATCGGCGCAATCCCAGATCCAGCAGCTTTCCGAACAGGCGGCGGAATCTTTGCGGCTGCGCGCACTGCTGGAGTTCAAGAACCAGCTCCCGTTTCAGACCGTTGCTGCCGAAGTTATTGCCTCCAGCCCGGGTGAGAACTCCAACGCCATTTTTATCGGCAAGGGAGCGGATGAGGGTCTTACCTCGGACCTCGCGGTGATTACTCCTGAAGGCGTAGTGGGCAAGACTATCGCCGTCTTCTCCCACTCTTCCCAGGTCCTCCTGCTCACCGATCCCTCCAGCGGAGTGGGCGTAATGCTGGAAAAGACCCGCGTCCAGGGCGTCCTTAAGGGCGATAGCCAGA
>Ga0208692_1000299_pt1 | contig 40906 bp, 37 predicted proteins | sample June2015DPH_20_1_3_FD_184721 | JGI IMG/M metagenome (GOLD analysis project Ga0208692, IMG submission 184721) | Peatland microbial communities from SPRUCE experiment site at the Marcell Experimental Forest, Minnesota, USA - June2015DPH_20_100... | ecosystem: Environmental > Terrestrial > Soil >... | reverse complement strand
AGGATGCTCCGTCTCTGCGGGCCGGAAAACCACTACATTATACGGGAGGAAATGCTTGTCAAGCGCCTTTAGCATGCGTTGAGTGTCTTCGGAGCGCGAGTCGCCGCAAATAACGGTCTCATACGAAGGACCGAGGGCTAGATCAAGCGCGCTCAAAAGATGTGTGTGGGCTTGCGGCGCTCGGTTGACTTCGTGTGAGAGTGCCCGGCTGAGTCTCGAAGCTTCATCCAAATACTCCGGCCTCCCCGTTAGATGGCCAAGAAACGTTAGGTTCATCAGCATTGCCGAGTTACCCGAGGGGAGTGCGCCGTCAAACACGTCTCTCGTGCGCAAGATGAGCGATTCCGCGTAGTCGGCGGTCGAGTAAAACCCGGCGCCTGCGTCATCCTTGAAATGCGCAAGCACGTGCTGCAGAAGCTCAAGCGCTGCTGCAAGATAGCGCGTCTTAAAGGTGGTTTCGTAGAGTTCCGATAGGCCCCAGATGAGAAACGCGTAATCATTCAACGACGCGGTGACCCGCGCCTCGTTCTCCCGATAGCGGTGAAGAAGCTGACCTTTACTGTCGCGCATACGCTTGAGGATAAAATCTGCCGCCTTCGCTGCCGCTGCGGTATATGCCGGCTCCCCGACAACGCGCGCGCCTTTGGCGAGCGAGGCGATCATGAGCCCGTTCCAGTCAGTGAGCACCTTATCATCCCGAAGAGGATGCACGCGATTTTCCCTCCGTTCAAAAAGCCGCTGTCGGATTGACTCAATGCGGTCTCTGAGGGTTTCTTCGTCCATCTTAAGCTCTGTGGCGAGCGCCTTGACCGATCGCGTCATGTGAAATATGTTCTTGCCGGTGCGCCCTCCTGTGCTTTCGTCGCTGTAGTTGCCGGCAGATCTGAGGTTGAACACGATGCGGGCGAGTTCTGTCTGCTCATCAGTGAGCTCTTGCTGAAGCTCCTCGAGGCGCCACAGGTAGAACTTGCCCTCCTCTCCCTCGCTGTCAGCGTCTATAGCGGTGTAGAAACCTCCCTCGGGCGACGTCATCTCCCGCGATACAAACGAAAACACTTCCCGAACGACTCTTGCATACTCATCGTTCCCGGTCGCCTGAAAGGCCTCAGCGTACGCGAGTCCGAGGAGTGCCTGGTCATAGAGCATCTTTTCGAAATGTGGGACCAGCCACTCAGCATCAGTGGAGTATCGATGGAAACCGAATCCCACGTGGTCGTAGATGCCACCAAGCCGCATCGCTTGAAGCGTCTTGTCCACCATCTGTATCGGCTTGCGATCGCCCGTTCGATTCCAATAGCGAAGCAGAAACGTCAGGCTGTGGGGGGTGGGGAACTTCGGGGCACTCCCGAACCCTCCGTGCACTTCATCGAAGAGGCAAACGAGCTCTTCGTACGCTATCTGAATCGCTGACGAGTTGATATCCCCGGCCGATGGCTGGGGCGATGACGCACTTAGCACGGAAACGATCTCTGCTGCCGACGTGTCGATCTCGGGCCTCTTGTGGCGCCACGTCTCCTGTATGCGCGGTATGAGCTCCCGCATCCCCGTTCGCCTGAACCGCGTCTCTTTTGGGATGTACGTCGCCGCGAAGAATGGTCTGGCGTCAGGCGTCATTACGATGCTGAGGGGCCACCCTCGTAGTCCGGTCATTGCCTGACAGACTTCCATATAAACGTCGTCGATATCCGGCCGCTCCTCGCGGTCGACCTTGACGTTTACGAACGCGTCGTTCATCATTCGCGCGATCTCGGGATCCTCGAACGACTCGTGGGCCATCACGTGGCACCAGTGGCACGTCGAGTAACCGATCGACAAAAACAGAGGCTTATCCTCGTGCCGTGCCTTGTCGAACGCTTTCTGCCCCCACGGATACCAGTCGACGGGGTTGTCAGCGTGCTGGAGCAGATACGGGCTCTTTTCGGAGGCCAACGCGTTTCTCCGTTTCTCGTCCTTTGTGCCTTTACGCTCCACAGGTACCTCAAAAAGGAGGAAAAATGCAGTCTATTTTTGGTTTAACTCTACGATCTGCGTTATTTCTTTAACGATGCCCCTTTCTACGTGTTCAGTCCAAAGCATTTCGGGCACGTCAATAGCAAGAAACAGATAAGAAAGCAAGATGACTTCGACTGCTGCCACTGCCAGGTTCTGGATCAACTTGCCTATGCCTATGTGGATTGAAAAATCATTCGGCTCACCCGTTATGAGGATGCTGAACGCTCTGTCTGCAGTGATGATGTCCCGCAAAATCCCGGCCTTCGTCGCCTGTATGACTATTCCCAAAGGAGCAGTGGATGACTGTGTTTTGTAGCCTTGTGCTGATAGCTGCTGAACAATCTGCTGTGATAATTGATTTAGGTCCTTGTTTTTTCCTTGAAAATGCAGTACTTTTTCAGATACCATTTTAAAAACCTCAACATCAGTTGAATTAGCGGCTGATTAATAGTTTTTCATAATGCTGCCGTTCTATTTGTCGTTTCCTTAGACCGTATATATTGCGTACTATATCGCAATCGCGCCCCATTTTTAAGACAAATCGCATTAGAAGGGTTTCACCGGGAGCCAACGCTGGCGTCCAAAAAAGCCCGGTGTGAGGCCTTGGAGGCCAATCTGCGCGGACTCATCAGCGGTAGATATAAAGATAGAAACCCTTCAGTTAACGTTTTCGAGAAACAAGCGACGTAGGTCGGCGTAAGAGCAATGTGCCGATCCCAGCAACAGAAGACATAAATACCGCGCCATCACATCGTTTTTGCAGGTGACTTTTGACACCCCAAACAGGCTGGATGTCGAACATCTGCATTCGTGCTTATTTTGCGAAAGTGGTCTTAACGAGTATTTACTAAGCACGATGGTTCAACCGGTTGTTGTGAGATGTGAAATCGAGGCGCATGGGAGAGACATGATATATGACGTTTGCGATTGCCACGAGAGGGCTTAAGAAGGTTTACAAAGGCAGCGTTGAGGCGTTAGCCGGCGTCGACCTCGACGTCAAGGCTGGCGACATTTTTGCATTGCTTGGACCCAACGGCGCGGGGAAAACGACGCTCATGCGCATTTTGACCACTCAGTTCAAACCGACGTCCGGTGAAGCGCACATTTTCGGCCTCGACGTCGTTCGCGAAGGCGCAGAGGTCAGGAAAGTGATAGGCTACGTCCCCCAAGAGACGAGCGTCTGGAGCGATATCAACGGCTACGAGAACCTCCTCATCTACGCCAAGATATACGGTCTGCCATCACGGTCACGAAAGGAGGTTATCTATAACATGCTCGAGAGCATGGGGCTGCGCGCTGTCGCGGGGCAGCTCGTGAAGAACTACTCGGGTGGCATGATCAGGAAGCTCGAGATCGCGTGCGCGATGCTGATTAGGCCCAAGATTCTGTTTCTCGATGAACCGACGCTCGGCCTCGATCCCGCAGCCAGAATCGCTGTGTGGGAGAAGCTGACGTCCTTTAAAGAGGAGTTTGGCACGACCGTGTTTTTCAGCACGCACTACATGGACGAAGCGAACGCCTACTCAGACGAGGTTGCAATTATCAACGTGGGGAGGATGGTCACCTCAGGCACGGCTGAAGAACTTAAGCACTCACTTCGAGGTGAGCTCATCAAATTCAGCTTGTCCGATCGCCGCGTCGATGAGCATACGTTGGGTCGGATACGAGGTCTGGAGCGCGTAAACAGCGTCGTTGTTACTGACTCCACGCTCAACGTGACCGTCGAGGACGCAGAAACCGCGCTGCCTGGCGTCATGGATGTGCTCAGAAGCGGGGAAATCTCGGTCGTTCGAATTGCGACCACGAAGCCGACGTTGGATGACGTCTTCTTGAGATATGCGGGAACGATGCGCGGGTCCGGCGCCGGCGCCCGCACGACTGGGCGGGTTGAGGGAGAGGCAGGAGGCAATCGCCGTGAATGACTCCTTAAGGGTCGTGCTTGCTATGATGGAACTCGAGCTTCGGAGACTCAGAAATGACCGGACGGAAGTGTACACAAGGGCCGTTCAGCCTGTGTTGTGGTTGGTGGTTTTCGGAACGGTCTTCAGTGAGATACACGCCATACCAACCAATGGGGTACCGTACATTGACTTCATCACTCCTGGCGTCATGCTGCAGTCAGTCCTATTCGTCGCCGTCTTGTACGGCTTGACGCTCGTGTGGGAGCGGGATACTGGTATCTTAAAAAAGCTTCTTGTCGCACCAGCTTCCCGCTATGCAACGGTTATAGGCAGATCGATGTCTTCAGGCGTCAGAGCAATCATCCAGGTACTAATCGTCATACCCGTGGCGCTGCTCCTCGGCGTGCGCTTCATCCCCAACCCTGCCTATTTCGTGGCAGCACTCGCAATATTGTTCGTCATTTCGGGGGGGTTCGCCGCCCTCTCAATCATCGTAGCATCGTTATTGAAAACCAGGGAGCGATTTATGGGGATCGGCCAGGCGCTCATTCTGCCGCTCTTCTTTGCCAGCAACGCCCTTTACCCGATAGCGTTAATGCCTCATGCCCTCCAGCTCGTCGCGGCGTTTAACCCGCTGACATATGCCGTAGATGCGGTGCGGGGACTGATGATCACTGGTAATCTCGCGCTCCTTCCGCTTGACGTTGCCGTCATAGCGTTCTTTGATATCCTCATGTTTGCAGTGGCTTCACTGAGCTTCCGGAAGATCATCGAATGATCAACTGATGATTCCCCTATCGGTCGCGCCCTGTTGATTGAATTCGCTCGCCCATTAGCGACCAGCCGGAAGCGTTGTTGCCCGTTATCGGGCACAAGTGAGCTGCGCCCAGGGCGGGACGCTCTTAGGAACGGGGATAATTCAAACGATCCATCGTCAAATATGGGACCGAGCGTCCCTCCGCACCCATTATCGATGCCGACGCGCAGCAATAGTGCCCTCATTGGAACCGTATAAGTGAGACGTGCTCGAATAAGTCTAGCTATGTGTGCCCTTCTGAAAACCGCGGTTTCTAACTGAAACGCGTGCTGTGGCGTAAACAATTCGACCATCAAAAAGAAACAGTATAAGGAGCAATATCGTGCAACTATTCAGTGTTAAAAAAACACTGGGGGATTCAGAAATGAGCAACCAACAACCAGAGCCGAGGAGGATATACGAGTCTATCGCCGTGCCGTTCGTGTGGCTCGTTTTCCTCGCGCTATGGCTATTCTATTATGCAAGCAGCTTCAGCATTCTGCAAAACATAGCGGTCATTCTGCTATCTTTCGTCGTCGCGGGGGTAATAGAGGTCATCGTGTGGGTTCCGTGGGCCATGAAACAACCCGATCGGGGTTAGCGCCGACGATCATCATCTCGTTCGATGGTGCCGCGATGCTTCCTGCCTGAATCGCGTGCGGAGCTCCGTTCGTACCGACGGTTGCCAGGATCTTCGAGTTCTTCTCATTGTTGATCGAGTTGAACACTTCATCAGGTATCTTGACCATAATTTTCACTTAGTCGCAAAGCATTCGTTGACAGTAAATAGGCACTCCTTGAGGAGCGGAGCCAGCTACGCCTGAACAATGGCACGATCTTGTAACTTCGCTTAGCTTCGGCTTATTGGTCGAAGGGTGCCCTCACGTGCTCACGGCATATGAGAGGAATGCGCACCGTCAGGCTCTGTCGGGTTCGACGTGAACCGTGCAATACTCGCACCCACCCTCGGTCGCTAGGCGACGCTCGACCTCATCGGCGATCTGATCCGCGTCTTCGATCGGTGTGCCCCGTGCTACGGCGACGTGCATCTCGAGGTGCACCATAGAAGGTCCGATGTACTCGCCGCGGAGCTCGTGTACCTCTCTTACGCCGTCGACTGTTTGCGCAATCTGTGCGATGCGCGTCAAGTAGGCAGCATCGGGCGAACGCCCGAGCAGGTATGACGCGTTCTGAAGGAGCAGCACGGCCCCACGCGCAGCGATGATCGTAGCGACGATGATGACGGCGATGGGGTCGGCGACCGGTTGTCCGCGGATAAGGAATACGGTGCCAATGAGCACGGCGACAAGGGCGAACTCGTCGTTAACCAAGTCGGTCAGCTGTGCCGTGGCCGCAGGCCCGCGATAGGTGTGTCTCAACAACCCGATCAGCGGCGTCGACTCGACAACCATCGACAGCACGACGATGCCGAGTGCGAGAGGGAGGTGCTGGTATGTGGTGGAGATCTGCCCGACGAGCTGGTTGAACGCCTCTTGGTAAAGCTGTACGCTCGTGAATGAGATAAACAGGGTCGCCGCAATGAGCGCAGCGATGTTCTCGGCGCGGGCGTGGCCATAGTGGTGCCCCTCGTCGGCGCTCTTTCGGGAGTATACGAACGCCAGTACGATGAAGGTCGCGATGAAAAGATCGGTGAGCGAGTGCACGCTCTCGGCGAGCAACGCTAGAACGCCGGTCAGGAAGTACGCCACGAGCTTGATGGCGAACATGAACACATACACGGCTATTGCGAACTGCAGCATCCTCAGCTCTCCACGTGAAGCGGGGGGGTTAACGTTCATCGCAAACCTACTATTGTTGCACATAGCGGACACTGCGATCCGATCGCGTGCCGCATCTGTGATTTAGATCGACGAAACGGGATTTTTTTGAGCGTGCATTCTTCGCGCCGCTTTCCCGATGCATTGTTCCATCCGAGCGCCACGTTGATGCTCCTTTGAGCGGAGTCGCCGTTTGGAAGGTGAAAGAGAACCGCGACCTTCGCAACCTGACGCGTCATTGACAGTCGGCGGCCAGGCGACTCTCTCGATTAAGGCGGTGCCGGTCTCCGCTCTTGTGTCGTCTTAGTGATAGCTATGTGAATGTGCGCCCAAAGGATAAGAGGATTAGCTATTTGCTTAGCCGCAAGGCAAATTGTCGGCGACGCGCCCACCACAAATGTAAGCGACCAATCGTGCGCCAGCGCACAGCAAAGCAGTTAAAGAGATTCGATGACACGCTCGTGCCATGTCAGATTGATTCAGCCGTTAGGTTAAAGAACCATATTCAGCCTTATTTCAGGGGTGATCAAATGGTCAACGTCCTCGTTGTCTATTACTCGCGCACAGGCAATACAAAAGCGATGGCAGAAATCATAGCTGAAGCGGCAGGCAAAGAAGGGGCGCAGGTTCGGCTCAAAGAGGTGGCCGATGCCTCAAACGACGACCTTATTTGGGCCGACGGCATCCTCATCGGCTCCCCCGTTTATTTCGGGCAGCCGGCAAGCGACATCAAGAGGTTTATCGACGACTCGATTAGCGTGAGAAAACAGCTCGAAAACAAAGTCGGCGCTGCCTTTGTGAGTTCTGGGCACCGTGCAGGAGGCAGGGAAACCACCATCATGGCGCTCCTGCAGTCCTTCATCGTACATGGCATGGTGGTGTGCGGCGATCCGATCTCCACGGGAGGCCACTACGGTGCCGTGGCAAGCGGTACTCCGGACGACCGGTCCTCTCAAGAGTGCAGAGGGTTAGCGAAAAAAGTCGTAGCGCTCGCCACCAAGTTGCAGAGCACATAGCGTTGGCGCGGCGCTGTGCTAGTGGTGGCAAGAGGGGCCAATGCGGGGTATCAGGCGACCCGCTGATGAACTATACGAACAAAATGATTGGAGGCGTTTCATTTGTCGGTCATCCACGTTGAGAACTTGACTAAATCCTACGGGAAAACGTTGGCCCTCGACAAGGTGGATCTCGAGGTTGAACAAGGTGAGGTATTCGGTTTTATCGGCCCAAACGGCGCCGGAAAGACCACGACTTTGCGGATCCTGCTCGGGTTGCTCCATAAGAACGCTGGGCATGTCAGTGTGCTCGGCGCTGATCCGTGGCGCGACGCGGTGGCGCTCCACCGTCGATTGGCCTACGTGCCAGGTGACGTGAGCTTATGGCCAAACCTCTCCGGTGGCGAGGTCATCGACCTGTTAGGCAGGCTGCGCGGCGGCTTCGACCAGTCGCGTCGCGACGAGCTGCTGGAACGCTTTAAGTTCGATCCGACAAAGCCATGTCGGACGTATTCGACGGGGAACCGACAGAAAGTGGCCCTTATCGCCGCGTTTATCTCTGACGTCGAGCTATTCATTCTCGACGAGCCGACGTTGGGCCTCGACCCCCTGATGGAGGCGGTCTTCCGCGACTGCATCGCGGAGGTCAGGCAGGCCGGCAAGACCGTGCTGCTCTCCAGTCACATCCTCGCCGAGGTTGAGGCGTTGTGCGATCGCATCAGCATCATCAATGAGGGCACGATCGTCGAATCAGGAACGCTTGCCGAACTGCGTCACCTCACGCGAATCTCGGTCTCAGTCGAAACCGCTCGCCCCGTCACCGGACTTAGTGAACTGCCGGGCGTGCACAACGTACGCGTCGACGGCGCCCGCGCGCATTTCACCGTGGATGCCGGTGCGATCAATCGCGTCATGGAACACCTCACCCCGTTTGACGCGCTCTCTCTCACGAGTGCCCCGCCCACGCTCGAGGATCTGTTCTTGCGCCACTACGAACTCCACACCGGGGACGACGCGCGATGAAGGTGAGCGAGTTTAGTGGCACTGGCGCACTCATTCGTTTGATCCTGCGGCGGGATCGACTCCTGCTGCCGATCTGGATCGCGCTGCCGCCCCTCTTCGTGATCCTCGTAGCCTCTGCATTCGTGAGTCTCTATCCCACCGCAGCGTCGCAACAGACGATCGCCGCGCAGATCGTGAACGGTCCGGGACTCGTCGCACTGCTCGGTCCCGTGTCTGCCCCGACCGTAGGTGCGCTGACCGCGTGGCGGTCGAGCATCTTCGCTGCGGTGATCGTTGCGGGAGCGAACGCGCTTACCGTCATCCGGCACACCCGCACAGACGAGGAGACCGGACGGTACGAGCTGCTGGGTTCGGGTGCAGTGGGCAGACGCGCGCCGTTGTCGGCGAGCTTGGTCGTGACGCTGGGCGCCGACCTGGCAATCGCCGCTCTCGTCACTGGGGGACTGGTCGCGTTCGGGCTTCCCGTCGCCGGGTCGGTCGCACTGGGACTGTCGTTCGCGGCGATCGGGTGGACGTTCGCGGCGATCGCCGGCGTGGCGGCGCAGCTGGCCGAAAGCGCCGGGGTCGCAAGGGGCATCGCAGGGGCAATCTTCGTTTTGTTCTACGTGTTGCGCGCCGCTGGCGATGCCAACGAGCAGAGCGGGCAGTCCTGGCTGTCGTGGTTGTCGCCGCTTGGGTGGATGCGTCTCGTCAAACCATTCGCCAGCGAACGCTGGGGGGTATTTGCGATCTTCCTCGGTGCGGTCATCGTGCTGATCGCGATGGCCTACACACTATCGTCACGGAGGGACGTCGGTGCCGGCATTCTTACGCCGCGGCTTGGCCCAGCTAGGGCATCGCCCCGGCTCCGCAGCCCACTTGCCCTAGCGTGGAGGCTACACCGGCTCACGCTGCTTGCCTGGGCTGCGATGTTTGCGATATACGGTGTTATGGTTGGCTATCTTGCAAAAACCACTGCGGACCTACTGGCTACCAACCCGCAGCTTGCAAACTTGTTTGCCCATTTTGGCGGCGCCTCGGCGTACACCGACTCCCTTTTTACCCTCTCCCTCACGTTCCTGGGATGGATCGCCGCAGCATACGCTATCACGGCCACGCTGCGGCTACAGTCAGAGGAGGTAGAGAGGCGTGTCGATCACGTGCTCGCCACTGCGGTCAGCCGGCTGCGGTGGGCGACGAGCGACCTCGCCCTCATGGTCATCGGCTCGGCGGTCGTGCTTGCGGCCTTCGGCCTCTCGGCCGGGCTCACCTACGGGCTGAGCACCGGCAACGTGGGCTACGAATTGCCGCGCATGCTGGTCGCCACGCTCGCGTACTTGCCCGCCGTCTGGGTGGTGGCGGGAATCGCGATGGCGCTGTACGGTCTCGTACCGCGGCTGTCGTTCGTGAGCTGGGGGGTACTGGGAGCGTTCGTACTACTCGAGCTGATCGGCGAGACGTTGAAGGTGAGCCAGTCGATCCTGAACCTCTCGCCGTTTAACCGCGTACCGGCCGTCCTTGTCAGCGGGGTGTCTGTGATGCCTCTAGTCTGGCTCACCATCCTCGCGTTGGTGCTCACCATCGTCGGCCTCATTGGGTTTCAGCACCGTAGCATTGGCTAACCGAAGGCTCTGATGCCTGCGGGATCATCGATCGTTGCTGTGTCGATACACTTTGATCTATGCGCAGCTGCGATGAAAGGAGCACAGCCGCAGGCGTCGCGCGAGTCCGGTGGCACTCCCATAACGCATAGGACAGTTCTGCTATGAGCTTTCCTTGAGTGTAGGATGAGCTGCAGAAACCCGGAAAGGTCAAACAACAAAGAAAAAAGACGATTCAAGCTGCTCGACACGCGAATGGAGCTCACATCGCAAATGCAGTGATTAGCGCGGAGCACGGGTTCGCCAAACAACGAGACGGTTGTGAGGTAGGCCAGACCGGCGACGCCCTGCTCCTGCTAATGTGCAGCCAAACAATCGGCATATAAAGCATCGCACCATTAGATTTAACGGTTCCGATTCGATTTTTTACCTCTTTTGGAAATTGGAGTCGAAACAAAGGTTCTTTACGGGGGTAAAACGGTTATTTTTTCGTGAGAGCGTCATTTTGGGGCTATTTGCGAGGCGACCTCGCGCCGCAAATGCCTCCACTGGAACCGATGAGTGAGAAACGCTTAAAATGCCGTTATACGGAATCTCCTTGTTTTATATGCGTTTGTCGACCGTCGCTGGGGCCTCACTGCGCCTCGATCGCCAGTGCAGCCTCTCTTTAGGAGACTCTAGATTGCTCACGTAACGCGGGGCACCCCGATGTGGGGCATCTTATATTTGCGCGGTTAACGTCCACCTGACGCGCGAAGGGGGCATTTGCCCTTTACGGTGACTCAAGGCGTGATCCGTAGCGACTAGTAGTGCAAATTTGTCCTTATTAGGTGAAATGTTGCGGAGCTGCATTTTAAAGCTCTGCGTTGGTAGTGACAGCTTATCTCGCTGCGGTTTGTGCAGAGTAACTTTTAAATATGATAGTCACATTAGGAATTTCAGTAGGAAGCAAGCATCCTACTTCCTATACATATAGCTTCCTACTAATAGCGCAGTACATAACAGTACCGGGCGAGAGCGCCTCGATCCTCTATGTGCGCTCCTTGCCCGTTTGTGTCAAACAGGCCAAAACCTGCCTAAGTTCCACGCAACGCGAGGTCTCAAAATGACATGGAAACCGAGTAAAAAATTGGTAATAAACTGCCTTTTAGTCCTAGTATTTTTAAGTTTGATGATGGCAAAATCGGGCTACCTCACAGGAACTGCCCAGCAACCTACAAACTCAGCACTAAACGCGTCAACGCCAGTTGCTGCTACGCAGGCGTTGTCTGACAGAAGTCAACCCGACGCAACGGGCAGCAGCATTGGTGCTGCCGGCGTTCCGGCAAACGTGACGGGTCAGCCGACGTTATCTGAGCTCGCCAGTGCTGTCGGCCATAATACAACAGCCATCAACTTCGTATGGACGCTAATGGCCGGCTTCCTCGTTTTCTTTATGCAGGCGGGATTTGCTCTCGTCGAAACCGGCTTCACGCGCTCAAAGAACGTTGCCCATACGATGGGCATGAACATATTGATCTATGGGCTTGGCGTGCTCGGGTGGTATGTCTGCGGATTTGCCCTCATGTTCGGCGGGTTGCCGTCGCTTCCCACCTTGGGCGGATTTACCGGACTTAACAGCGAGGTGACCGTCAATCTACTGGGACATCCGTTCGGACTGTTTGGTGCTCACGGTTTTGCCCTGGGCGGTGCCTATGACGTCGGCGTATTTGTCCTGTTCCTCTTCCAAGTCGTCTTCATGGATACCGCTGCCACCATTCCGACCGGGGCTATGGCGGAACGATGGAAATTCCTGGCATTCTGCATCTACGGTCTTTTCATCGGGACGATTATTTACCCCCTCTTTGGCAACTGGGTATGGGGCGGCGGATGGCTTTCGCAGCTCGGCACGAACTTTGGCTTAGGCAACGGATACGTCGACTTTGCCGGTTCGACGGTTGTACACATGATGGGTGGCACGATCGGCTTTGTCGGCGCTTGGATGCTCGGCCCTCGTATCGGCAAGTACGTCAATGGGAAGGTCCGCGCTATACCACCGCACAGCATCCCTATGGCCGTGCTCGGAAGCCTCATCCTTGCATTCGGATGGTTCGGGTTTAATCCGGGCTCCACGCTCGCAGGAACTGACCTCCGTATCAGTGTCGTCGCCGTCAACACGATGCTTTCATCGGTTGCGGGCATGGTGATGGCCACGCTCTGGATGTGGCGCGTCCGCAGCAATAAGCCTGACGTCAGCTTCATGTGCAACGGGCTACTTGCCGGACTCGTTGCAATAACCGGCCCTTGTGCGTTCGTTAACTCGCAAAGCGCTGTCCTCATCGGGGTGGTCGCCGGGATTCTCGTGGTCGAAGCCGCGCTTTTCATTGACAAACGGCTCAAAGTTGATGACCCCGTCGGAGCGGTGGCCGTGCACGGTGTGTGCGGCGCGTGGGGATGCCTCAGTCTCGGACTCTTCGCAGATGGCACGTACGGCGCGGGCTGGAACGGGGCTTCGGGCGCGGTAACCGGTCTTCTCTATGGAAATCCCAGTCAGTTCGCTGCACAATGCATCGGAGTGGCGACATGCGGCGTTTATGCAGCGGCGATAACCTTTGTGATCTTCACGTTCATAGACAAAGTTGTCGGACTGAGGGTCGGTTCGCAGACCGAAGTAGACGGCCTGGACGTCCCAGAAATGGGAGTAGGAGGGTACGATGGCGGCTACGGGCTCTGAGCTGCCTAGGCAGCTTCGAAAAAGAAGCTGCCCTCTTTGTCCGTGGCTGAAAGTATTTGCCCGCACCACGTCCGCGTGGACTGGGAGGGTAAGAAACGGCTTGGAGGTGAGTATATGAAAAGAATCACGGCAATCATAAGACGGGAAAAACTCGATGCTGTAAAGCACGCGATGCGCGAGCTCGGCCCTGGAATGACGGTTACGGACGTCAAAGGCCAGGGCAGGCAAAAGGGCATTATGGAGGTCTACCGAGGCAGCGAGTACTGCCTCGATCTCTTGCCCAAGACGCAGATTGACATGGTCGTCAAGGCAGAAGACGCTGAGCGTATTGTCCGCACGATCTTGGAAACTGCGACAACAGGCAACATAGGAGATGGCAAAATCTTCATCTCCCCTGTAGACGACGTGATTCGCATCAGAACTGGCGACCGCGGTATCGGCGCTATCTAGCGCGGCATCGCAGGCGGGGCGAGTGCCCGCCTTTTCTTTTTTATTCAAGCGTTAGAGAAAGCGGAGAGCATTTCCGCCGTTGCTTTAGTGAGAAAAAAGTAACGACAGAAAATCTTCGACAGAAAATCTTAAATATCATAATATCTTATAATATATCTAAAGATATATCGGAGGATTAAATGAACTACAACACATATCAGAACCCGTGTGGACCGTGGCATCACGTGCCGCATCTCTACAAAGCGTGGTTCAAACACCCGAGGAGAGAGCACGGACACTTGAAATCGCTGGTCCTACTCAGCCTGCAAGAGCGGCCTCTCAACGGCTATGAAGTCATTAAAGCGATCGAAAATAAGTATGGCCATGCACCGGGCCCCGCTGTGGTCTACCCGACGTTGCAGCTCCTCGAGGATCAGGGCTACGTGACCTCAAGCGAACACGAAAACAAGAAGATGTACGCACTTACGGAAGAGGGCAAAAAGTTCCTTCAAGAAAATCGTGAGCGGATGGACCAACTTAGCGCTAGCCTGGGGCAAGCCCCGTGGAATTCACTTCCCGGCATCGGCAAACGCGTTGCTTCGCTCGTTGGCACCATCTTTTCAAATTGCACCTACCTTGATGACGCTAAGACTAAGCGAATTGAGGACCTGCTCGACGAGACGCGAAAGCGCGTCGGCGACATCATTTTTGAAAATAAAGCGGATTAAAGGGGTCCATTCCATTGCCAATGCCACAACCAATACCACAGCCACAGCCAATGCCACAACCAATACCACAGCCAATGCCACAGCCAATGCCATTCCCACACGCGAGAGCAGAGGCAATGGGCTCTCAATTGCCGCGCCACATCGAGCAGCGCTGATCGAGTGACCTATTGGTTGAGCTGCTGCCTTGATGATAAGCCATCAAGGTAGCGCTTTCGCGTTAAGCAGCCCAAGGAGCTAACGCTCACCGCTATGCGTGGCGCGATCTGGTGTGAACTCGCAGCGCGCGGTCACGTCGTCAAGTGCAGTCGCCCTCGAAGGAGCGCGTGCTCAGTCCCCGCTGCGCGAGAGCTGAAAAAGTAAGCGAAGAAATCCCCGACCTAGGGTGCCTTTTTCGCCCCTTCTATGGCCTTCGCAGCAATTCCTGGTGTCGCCGCTCCGGGAATGACGGGCGTGAACTCTGGGTATGTGCCGAACTTCTTCGACACGATAAGCATGAGTTCCGTCATCTGTGCCTCAGTCAGGTCAGCCACCATGAAAATATCGCGCATGCCGGCCTGCGTATACGACGCCTCTGGCTTGAACCGATCCATGACATATCCGAGGATCGGCCCAGGCCCCCCTTCTTCGAAGTCTAAGCGATTGCCTGCTTCGGTCGGAATCTCAAAATAGACCAAGTAACGCACGATTGATCACCTATCGCATAAGTCAGCGTTCAAATATAAGTGCTTTCATCCGCGTTTGAGCGCTTGAAGGGCGCCAAAATGGCTGCAGGTCGTTCGGTAGCGTCATTCAGTTGAGTATCTATGGCGGAGCGTCGATGAGGTTGCACGCCCGGAGGTTTCAGAACAATCGCCTGCCGCTAAGGAAACCTAGGTTTTTGTGGCGTGAAGCACGTCTTGGAAGGGCAGTCGGTTCTTAACGAATACAATCAAAGCGAGCGCCAGGGACGTCAGCGCGATGCCGAGCAATTCGCTTTGTACGAACGCGGCAGGTGGCTCAGGAAGTAATACCACAGAGCCGTGGGCAATGAGCAACTCGTATGTGAAGCCAAAGGTTGTCCCTATGAACGGATAGAACAGAGGCACGCCAGCGCCGGTGAATAGGTCGAGCAACAGGTGTGAAAGCAGGAAGCAACTCGCGATCAGTGCAACGTTATACAATACGTCATTCTTTGCCCGAAAGCGTGCATACAACGCAAGGCAGATGAAGGGCACAAGGATGAAGACGTTGTGCAAAAGCAAACGGTGGTAGGGCGGCAGAAAATGATCTAAATCCGGCAACACAGCGAAGGGAAACAGCAAAAGGACGTAGTTTCGGTACTTTTTGTCCCAAAAAAGCCATAGTAGCGAAACGGCGACGATGATGTGAGTAATCGGATCCGGCATTGTATCTTTTTCGCTGCTTGTCGCGCGGTTTCGCGAGGATGTAGCGATTAGTTTGGCACTGCCAGTTTAAATATTTCCTCGTTGGCTGCGGCTTAGGCTTGTATCGCTCGCTCGTACCATTTTTTCAAACTGTACTACCTCGACGACGTTAAGATAAAGCGAATCGACCTGCTCTGCGAGACGCTAAAAGCGCGTCAGTGACATCATTTTTTAAGAATCAAACGGGCTAGGAGAGCAGCCGAAATGTGGCGTACGCAGCCAAGCTACCTCCCGCACGCCGCTCAGCCCCACTGCAGCACACTCGCGATCAGGTAGACTCTTGCAACGACGACAAGGTGCGCGCCACTAGATCAGCCTTCAATCTGTTCTGCGCGTTCATGAACATCTGCGTTTAAATGAACCAGCTTCTTGAAGATTAGAATTCCAGCCAAGGCAAAGAAGACCAGCACAATGCCCAATGCCTCGTAATTTACCCACGGCAGCAGCGTCTTTGGGAGCAGCACGACGGCATCTTCTGACAGGGTTCTGCTGCCTGAGAAGGCGAACTCTCTCTTCGTCAGCGGGAAGAACAGTGCCTCCCCGCCAGTAAAGTAATCAAGCATGAGGTGCGTCCACAAGAGGAAGCTTGCCATAAACCCGACGTCGCGTACCAGGGTTCTCTTCGTCGCCAGCCCATAGAGTCCAACGACGAGGGGGGGTACGAGCATAAACACGTTGTGGAAGTAGACCCTGGGGTCGTACAGAAATGCGATATGGAAATGATCGAGGTCGGGAAGCACGGCGAAGGGCAACAACAGAAGAGCCCACATCCGGTGGCGGTCGTCAAAATAGAGCAACAACGCCACCAAGCCGACTAGAAGGTGAATAATTGGGCTAGACATAGTATCTCTCCGCTCGCTTCTCGCTTGATTTGTTTAAGTGGTTGATCGCATTTTGGCGTTGCCTATTTAAATATTTCATCTTCGTAGGTGAAGGTTCGAGGCGTTGTGAATCGAATGGCCGTTCGAGTTGCGAAGTGGAGCATCTTTCGGCGCCGCGATCCGTCATGTCCTCACGCTCGTTTGCAACCGCTCTTAAACTCACTGAGTAATAATTCGAAGCCGGCCTTAGCTGTTGCCGCCGAAGCTTGTGAAATGCTTAAGTTTGATGGAGGATACAAGGAGCGATAGAGGTCCATGGTGAAAAAGAACCGTGCTCGAGTGGAAAACACGAAAGAGAACTACTCGGATTGCTTGTGCCATACAGAACGATGTCCGACGTACCATCGAAGCGGTCTTACGGGTGGACTGTTCTGCGCTCGAGGTAGAAGCGAAAAGACCCTTGAGAAAAGGGGATGTGTTTGCCCCTCTTGTCCGGTCTGGGCCGAATGCAAGTTGAACGGTGTATTTTTTTGTGTGTACGGCGCCGCTCAGTGATGCTCTCTCCAGAAGTCAAACGACCGGTTTAAGGGGCGAGGGTCTGACTCTCACTAGCCGGCTAGAATTCAGCTACCTTCTCAAGGAGTGTTACGGCATCTCGGACCAACGCCGGACACCGCGCCTTCACGGCGTTGTTCTTCTTCGCCTCCGCAACCTGTTGTGGGTTTGACAGGTTGTACCCGAGCAGGTCCGTGCAGGCTACCGAACCATGGCACGTTTTAAATTCCTGTAGAAACTCTCTGACCACTGCGTAGGTTTTTTCTTTCGCGGCGGCGTCATCAGCCCGTATGCGGCCGTATCGCAGCCCGATCACCATGATCGCACCAGAGAGCGCCCCGCAGATACCGTCCGTGCGGGCGATCCCGGCGCCAAATCCCTGCGAGATCCGAAGTGCCACATCCCGGTCAAGCCCGAAGTCCTGTGCAAAGCCCAAAAGCACAGCCTGTGAGCAGGTGAACCCCTGCCGAAAAAGGGCAACCGCATCTTCTGCTTTTGTCATAGCTAACAGTTGTGGGAAAGCGGTAATAGTTCTATTGCTCTTAATCTGACAACACTTGAACACGGCCGATAACGGATTTTTGGCAATGAGATGAAGAACAGCACGACCACCTCGAAATGGCGCAGGTTGATCGGCTTTTTGCGCTGCAAAAGAGTAATACAATAGGTCGACATTCTTGTATCGATAGTGATGAAGGCGTTACTCCTCCTGGGGTGTCCCGAGGTTCCTGTTCAAACCGGCCTCGCGCTGTACATCGGGAACGCTTTAAAAGCGCAGGGGTTTGAGGTGATATGTGCGGGAACACCGAGCGCTGTCAACTTGATGAAAGTCGCGGACCCCAAAAAAGCGTACATCGAATCGTACATGAACCTCGACAAGTGCATCGACCAAATCGCCGAGGGAACGTTCGACGTCGACCTCACGTTTGGTTTCATTCACAAGGACTCGGGCCTGCAATATCTGGCGACGATTGCTGCGCTGTCACGCAGCACCCCCGTAGCCGTTGTTTTTGGACGAGAGGCAGAGCCGCTCAGCAAAGAGGTTGGCGAATCGCTGGACGGCGTGCACGTCATATGGGCGACGGCCGTCCATAATCCGCTGCCACTTAAGAAGAAGTTGGACAAGATAGGCGAATGGACCACGCTTGTGCGAGATCAGGGCTGAGGCGGCACTTCACATGGCGGGCAGTTCGCTTCAGTCTTCGCCTGCGGAGTGTGCGACGAAGATAGAACGAATGTGAACGTCAGTACCGCGGCAGATGACGGTGGGGTGTTACATTGTGAGATTACGTAAGCAACCGAGGGATAACAATGGCAAGTACGGTATATTTTGCACGCATGAAGGCTGGGAGCGCCGATGAAAGCGCGGTCACTCGAGTCAGACAGCTCTTTGATGAAGCGCAATTTGGCACGCTGATCGAAGCTGACGCGTTAACAGCTATCAAGCTTCACGTCGGCGAACGCGGGAACGATTCACACCTTCGCCCAGAGTTCGTCAGGCAAGTCGTCGAGCGGGTAAAAGCGAGCGGCGGTAAGCCGTTCGTCACCGACACAAACACGCTCTATTCAGGAAGTCGGCACAACGCGGTTGACCACCTCGCCACCGCGCTCGAGCACGGGTTCGACTACGCAGTATTAGGGGCGCCCCTCATCATCTCTGACGGTCTCGTCAGCGACCACTACCAGGACGTTCGAATCGACAAGAAACACTTCGAAACGGTAAAAATCGCCGGTGACGTCGTCTCTGCCCAGAGCATGATTGTCATGACGCACTTCAAGGCACACGCAATGGCTGGATTCGGCGGCGCGATAAAGAATCTGGCGATGGGATGCGCTCCGAGCGCGGGGAAGACGGACCAACACAAAGGAATGACGCCAATCGTCGATATGCAGTGGTGCATAGCGTGCGGGGAATGCCTCGAGGCGTGCCCGCAATCTGCCATCACGATTGAGGGTGGTGCTGTGCGCATCGATTACGACCTTTGTGTTGGTTGTGGCGAGTGTATTCCTATGTGCACGACCTCCTCTATCGGATTTGACTGGGAAAAAGATCTTCAACGGTTTGTGGAGAAGCTGACCGAATACGCCTTTGGCGCGATAGCGGGCAAGCGCGGCGTGGGGTATCTCAACTTCCTCTTGCAGATTACGCCTGATTGTGATTGTGTTCCGTTTAGTGACGCCCCCATTGTCCCGGACGTAGGGATTCTTGCCTCCTTGGATCCTGTCGCCATTGACGCGGCGAGCGTAGACTTGGTGAACGCCCAGCAGGGCATATCAGGCACTCGCCTTGTGACCAATCTGGAACCCGGCGAGGACAAGTTCAAAGGCGTCTGGAGTGAGACCGAAGGTTCAATACAGATCAAGTATGGCGAGGAGATCGGGCTCGGAACAAGCTCATATGAGCTCGTCGAACTGTGAAGGGCTGCAGCGTGTTATGCTCGATCTTCTTTACTTACGCGTAGTTTCTAGTAGGAACTGACGCTACGCAAGAGCCCGTGCATCGCCTCACAAAAAACGTAGCGTTTTGCAGCTTTTTTTTAGGGAAAGACAGAAGGTCTTTCACACGAATTTATAGAGGGAGGTGGTTCGATGCCAACGTACATTCTTTTGTCCAAGCTCACTGCTGAAGGCAGGAAGACGGTAAGGGAGCGACCCAATCGCATTCAGGAAGTCGATCGAGAGATGCTGGAAGCGTTGCAAGTGAAAGTCATATCTCAGCACGCCGTCGTGGGGCCATACGACTTTGTGAACATAGTTGAAGCGCCCGATAACGAAACCATTTTAAAGGCCTCAGTCGAGCTCGGGTCTCGCGGCACGGTCGAGATAATGAGCATGCCTGCAATACCGATCGACGAATTTATCCAAGCAATAAAGAAGCGATAAGCAACTTCAGGCCATCCCGTTGGCTCATCGAAAGCTATTGCTCGAGCTCGATCAGAGTCAGTTCGGCAGCGTTGTTCTGTGAAAAGAAATAACCGAGGCGCTCCAAGGGTAGGGATAACAGCGGTTGGTTGAGAAATCCGCCGGTCCCAGTCAGCGTTATCGTAAGTGCTTTAGCGGGGCTCAGCGCTTCTGGCTTGGTCTCTCGACGCCAACGTATCGGTTATCATGCGAAGGATGATGTCAGGGACCTCTTGATCGCGCCAGTTCATCTCTTTGACTTTGTTGAGTGCGATCCATTTGGCACCAGTCACGCCTTGTCCAACGGTTGGAAACCCGCTCAGGTACTGTGCTTCGAAGCAAATGAGCAGAACTTGTTTGTCCCACTCCGTGTTGGGGTCATGGGACACGTACGCTTTTACTTGACGAGAAACAGCGACCTTCACGTTCGTCTCTTCGTAACACTCACGAGCAGCGCAGTCTTCTAAGGATTCGCCCAGCTCCAGCTTGCCTCCGGGCAGTATCCATCGGCCGCCCCAATAGCCATCTGCTTGTTTCACCATCAGCACGAGGTCGTTCCTAATGGTGCACGCCAAGCAGCTCGTCACGTACTTGCCGCTCATAACTCACAGTGAGTCAGAAGATGTTTATTAAGTTAAGCACATTGAGCCAAGCTCTCACCCAGCCAAGAAAATTAGGCGCCAAAACGCTTCAAGCAACCGAGCTACACGTCGATGGATATATATTCATAATCGGAGCTACATCGTAGATTGCATTAGCGATGAGTTTAGATGAGATCGAAGTTGACGAGGCGGTCGCCGCTTATATCAAGAAGCAGCGGAAAGATTTTCGAGTGACGACAACGTGTTCCGGCGCTCTTATTTTGCCTACTTCCATTAGCCCGCCTAAAGAGACTGATGTCGCCATACCCATCGGCAAGAACACGCTCTATGTGTCTATCTACCAAGCGCGCTGGGTGAAGCGGATCGACCGACGAATGTTATATTATGTTACTTTGAAGTAACAGGTAGCTTCGCTCGCTCCTGACGCACTGTCTTTTTACGCTTTTTTACTGGCCGGTTCTACAGGCCAATGCCCTCAGTGGTATGGATAGCACGCCGCATTTCTTCTTGCAAAGCAGGCGGCACCCCTTTGATCTCGACGTCGAGGAAACCGCGCACGATAGCAGACGTGGCATCATCTTCGCTGAGCCCCCGCGTCATAAGATAGGTGATCTCCTCCTCAGCAATCTTTCCAACTGCGGCTTCGTGAGACATATCGACATCCGGAACGGCTCCATCGAGTTCAGGGACGGCAAAAATCCTCCCGTGGTCACCCAGTATCAGTCCGCGGCATTCGAGATGTCCTTTGACATCACGGTGGAGCGCGGTAAGGTTTCCGCGCGAGATAATCTCACCGCCGTTCGTAATCGCCCGTGATATCACGTCTGACTTGCATTGCTCCGCTTCCATGATCACTCGAGCTCCGACGTCCATATGGGAGCCCTCTGTCGCGTACAGCAGTGAATACGATAGCGCGGTGGCGTTCGCGCCGACGCAGCGGAACAGGGGGTACATTTGCAGGCTTTTGACGGGCTTCAAGCAGACGTAGTTGCTGATAAACGTAGCATCTCTCTCGATGATGGCGCCGCTCCTCGGGCGAACAGCCACCTCAGGGCCCCAGTTATGTATCATCGTAAAGGAGCATTTCGCGCCCTCCTTGATGAAGAACTCAGAAACTCCGACGTGAATGCCGTGTAAGAGCTCGTCTGCGGTTCTGCAGCCTGTTATTATGTGCAGTTCCGAGCCCTCCTCAGCAATGATAATGTTGTGCACGTTTTGTGACAGGCTCTCTTGGGCCAGAAACATGCACGCCTGAATTGGCAGGACGGTCTTCGCGCCCGCCTTTGCCCTGATGAAGTAACCGTTGCTGAACTCAAGAGCAGCCTGGGCGGTATACTTGTCAGCGTCAACCGCCACAGCTTTCCACCAGTAGTCCTTGAGCCAGTCGTACTTGTCGAGTGCTTCGGTCACACTGAGCACCTCGACGTTCTGTGCCGAGGCCTTGGAGTAAACGACGCTCGTATCGAGCTGAAAAAACGAGCCTGACCGCTCTTCTTCTTTCGCATCGATTCCGACGCCGAGCGACTGGTTCTGGTAGTTTGAGGGGAGCATCTTAAGCGTCTGCACTTTCTGGTGGGCCGGGGCCTTCGACGTGTAACTCTCAAGCGGTATGTCGGGACCGTACGCCGCCTTCTTCTCGCGAGCCTTTTCGGCGCGTTCGGTCAGCTCATCTACCTTGGACATTTTACACACTCCTCATAGCCGAGCTCGCAGATATCGTTGAGGAGCTCTCCTGGGTTGCCGGAACACGCGATCTGACCGTCAACGAGAACGTGCGCCTTGTCCGCTTGCACGATCTTCAAAATGCCTCCGGCGTGTGTGATAATGAGCCCCGCCTTATGTCGCTCGCGCGAGCGCTTGTCTCTGTCGAGCAGCTTGTTGATCGTCTCTCCGACGAGCTCGATGTTTTCGAGATCGACGCCCGAATCCGGTTCGTCGAGGAGCACGAGGTCCGGGTTTTGCGCGAGGAGCTGCAACAGCTCGGTGCGCTTCACCTCTCCACCAGAGAACCCGAAGTTGACGTCCCGCGCGAGAAAGTCCTGCGGGATATTGATGGTCTCAGCGACTTCTGCGGTCTTGAAAGGTCGGTTGCCGTGTTGTGCGGCGATCTCGACCAAATCCTTGAGTTTCACCCCGTGAATGGCCGGCGGGTGTTGAAATGAGAGCCCGATCCCGAGACGCGCCCGCTCGTTTACGGGCAGATGGGTGATGTCCTTCTTCTTAAACAGGATGCGCCCTTCGGTGACGCGGTAACGGGGAAAGCCCATAATCGTCAGTACAAGGGTGGTCTTTCCTGAGCCGTTTTGGCCAAAAAGGGCGTGAGTCTCCCCTTCATTGATGCTGAGGTCTAATCCCTTCAGTATACTCTTACCGTCAACGTCTACGTGCAAGTTTTGAATGTCAAGCATTTCACTATTCCACCTTTATTAAAGATCCTTAAGAACAATTTCTTTGTCCGTCACGACCCGTCTTTGTGCGTGTCGTACGCGGCATTAAGCGCATCTTTAAACACTTCGCCACCGTCGATGACGACCTCAGGCCAAATAGAGACGCCCGAGTGCACGGTAACGAAATCGTTCACGACGACTCGTGGGCCGATGACGGTGTTGTTTTCGAGAACGCAATGATCTCCTATTCTCGTTCCGTTGTCGACAATGGAACCTGAAACGGACGTATGTGCACCGATCTTAACATCGTCATACACGATAGCGGAAAGCACCGACGTATCATCGGCGATGTCGCAGTCGGAGCCGATAGTCGTGTAGGGGCTGATTAGCACATTGTCGCCGACGACGGTGTTTGCGCCGATTACGACTGGACCGACTATAGCTGAGTTTGACCCGATCGACACGGCATTTCCGATTGATGCGGGGCCGTTCAGGCGCGCGTCTTCAATCTGGAAGTGTCCGACGATTTCTGTTCCACGCAAGTTATCGAGCAGCCACCTCGACGCTTGCCGATACGCGGTCGCATTTCCGATGTCGGTCCAATGGCCGCGCGCCATCCACGCTGACATAATCTCACTTGAGCTCAGCAGCCTTGGGAAAAGGTCCTTCGCAAAGTCAAATCGCTCTTTTGGGATGTGGCTGAAGATTTCAGAATCGCACATGTAGATGCCCGTACTTGCTAGGTTGCTAAATATCTGACCGGAACTCGGCTTCTCTCTAAAGCGATGCACGCGATTATTGACGTCAATGTCAAGGATACCGTATTCGCGTGGATCATCGATCGACATGACTCCCACTGAGAGTATGCTATCATTCTTTCGGTGGAATTGATAAAACTCGCGAAGGTTAAAGTCCATCACGTGATCTCCTCCGACAACGAGAAACGGCCCGTCGTTGAGGAGGCGCTCAGCGTTCTTGACGCTCCCGGCAGTGCCTAACTTCTTTCTCTCGCGAATGTAGTTTATTTCCACTCCAAACTTCACGCCATCTCCAAGGTACTCCTCGATGTTTCGTCCCAGGTACCCGAGGGTGACGACGATGTCATTGAAGCCGTTTGCGGACAGATGTTCGACGAGATGGCCGACTGACGGTTTGTTAAGGAGCGGTATACTAGGCTTCGGCCGTTCGAAGGTCAACGGTCTGAGCCTCGTCCCGGCGCCGCCACACATGATACACGCTTTCATCGATGTGCCTCAATTCCTTCGATTCGTCGCTCGAGAACTCAGCCTCGGCATGTGAGCTTCATTATAGAGATGTATTGACGAACCTTATAATAGTGCCCTTATGAGTGGCATCGATTAAAAGATGCCGTTTTCGTTGATATTATCAATTATGGAATTACCGGCGTCAAGCTCGCCAATCGAATCGACGTAGCGCTCGAGGTGAACAACAAAATCCTCAAGCTTGTCGAAAGGGACGATGAAGCAACCACCCTCACTGAGAAGCGCATCGTCTATCCAACTTACGATGACGGGGACACTGCTGACGGAAAACGCACGTTCAAACTCGCCACAGCGGGCGAGGTGTTTTCGCGCCTGTGCCCGAATGGACGAGCTTCTAAGCCGCGCTTTGCCGTACCGCTTGGCGTCAATGAGTATGGTCGTGTCAAAGCGGTGAGCGACGACGTCGATTTCATGGCGCCTACCGGCTGCCACGAAGACCTTCCTGAAATCGGTCGAGAAGCCGGCGCACTCAAGGACGTCGCGGATTTGTTCCTCAAATTCTTGCCATGTAGGCTCCTTATCCTCTTCTGCACCCGCTTCGTAATCGCCGAAGAGCGTAAGCAACATGGGTTACCCCGTGTCCTCCTTCTCCTGTTCTGCGTGCTCATCTTCAATGTCCTTTGCAGCGTTTCGCAGGCTCGTGGCCATCTCGTTTTTCAAAATTGCGATCTCCTTGTTGACGCCGACCATTGGCTTTGGCGCCTCTTTGCGAGTTTTGACCGGCACTTTGGTAGGTCGTGGCACATCTCGCGCCTCCGTGTCGGTTTTGCGCTCGAGGTCGGCAAGCTGTTCAACGGCCGCCATGAGTGCTTGTTTGGTGAAAGCGAGGAGCGTATCGTTAAACCTGCCGCGCGATCGCTGATCCTCTTTTTTCAAGAGCTCATACATTAGAAGCATGCGAAGCTCTTTGATCTCGCTCTTGAGCTCGCGAACCTCTTGGATGAGCGCGTCAATTCTATCGTTTTTTGCCGCGGGCATTACGTATTCATCCCGGCAAGCACGCTAAAGACATCCTCTGGCTCGTACCTGAGTTGAATCTCTCGCGTTCGTCCGCGTGTTCCTTTACCTGTAAAATCAGTATTGATGAGTCGAATCGAATCAAGCTTTGAGACAATGTCATAAAATCGCGTGTAGCCGAGATGCGTCTCTTCGTTGAACTTCTTATAAAGGTCCCCGGCCTTTATCTTTGCCTCTTGCTCTGCGATCAGTTTAAGGAGGTCTCGCTCTTCTTCGCGCAACGAGTGTATGGAATACGTAAGGTGGACGAGGCGTGATCTTTCATATGAGTGCACCACGTCGTCTGCGGTGACAGATCTTCGAGCGCTTATCTCCGCTCGGAGTCCTGTTTTTCTCAAGAGGTCGATCCCGACCCGCAAGTCGCTTGATTCTTCTACAAGATCAATGACCGTTTCGAGCACGTCTTCAGGCACCACGTTTGCATAGAACCCACGCCGCACGCGGTCTCCCAGTATATCGCGCACCTCAGCACGGGTATAGAGCGGGAAGTACACCTCCTCAGGAAGGAAAACCGACATCACGCGTGGATCGAGTTGTTTCGACATTTCGACCGAGAGGTCGCTTGATATTGCGATGACACCGACCTTGACCTCTGCAGACACCTCGTGAGCCCGCAGGAGTGCATACAGAACCTTGTTGACCGTGTTTTCATAGAACAGATAGTTGATATCATCAAGCGCGACGATGAGCACCTTCTCCTGATCGATGAGATATTTGGTAATCTTTTTGAAGACGCGCTTGAATGAAACCCCCGAGTCGGGCGGCGTATACTTGAAGAGTTTCTTGTAGATTTCTGAGAATATCGCAAATCGGGTCGCATCGATCTGACAGTTTACGAATACCGGTACAACGCTGTCAGTGTAGTTTTCAATCTCTTCGAATAACTTCAGTACTGCTGTGGTCTTTCCGGTGCCGTGCGGCCCTGAACATAAACTGTTGATTGGACGGGCACCCCGCAGCGCTGGTCGGGCGGCGATCTTGAGGGCGCGCATCTGTGTATCTCGATGGGAGAAATGCTCAGGGATGTAGTCTAACTCAAAATAGCGCTCGTCCTTGAAGAGCGTTTGATCCCACTGCAGTAAGTCCTTTGACGGTAGTTTCTGAGGCACGTCGATCGTTAAATGGTCAATTTGCATGCTATTTAATGTTATCCTGCAGTACGTGGAGGTATTCTCTGCTCCGGGCGAATGGCGCCAATTAAGAAGCCATATGTGCGTAAAATTCAATTTTAGTGGATTTTTTGAAGCGTGAGCGGATGAAAAGGACAGGATGTCCCTCCCGATCGTTCACCGGGTCTAGCAAGGGGCATCACAGACGTGAGGTGCTAATACTTTCGCGGCGCTCTTGGCGTGCGCTTATCCCTTATAGCCACGTCGGCTCATTCGGTGAAGATCGATGGTAAGTGAGACTTTTCGTGGACTTATTGAACGTGCTGGTTACTACGCAAGGCGGGAGAAGTTCCGCTCACTTGACGAACGCTGTGATCGTCCGCAAAGGACCGAAAACAGCGTACTCGTTCATTCATAACCGCTGTTCTTGTTTCGGCATCGGCTGTTAAGCCTTAGGTCGCCTCCTCTAGTCGGACGATCCATTTTTCAGGGTGGGCTACCTCATCAAGCGTTGGTATATCACCTGGAGAGCGCCAAACCCTGTTAACGAAGTCGATCCCTCGACTTGTCCACACGTGCGAGACGAATCGCTCTCCGAGGACATATTGCTCCATCTTCATGCCGAGCCCCGTCGCGCGCTCAAAGAACCTTTCCCTCCCGCTTTTGCGCCTTCTGCGCAGTTCGAACACGCGCTTCATGTGATCATACGTGGTGAGCATCTCTTTGCCGACCCTGTCCATGACGAAATCTGAATAACCCTCTATCACGCTCATGAGGGCTTGGATCTGATTTATAAGCCCTACTTGCTCACGAGAAAGAGCCGCGTGTAGGAGCGAGAATTGTCTTCGCTCAACGTAATGACTCGCCACAGCGCGGGCTCGCGATTGGAGCCCATCTGAGGTGAGTCCCTCGTTGGTCGCCGCAAGATACCGTTTTAAGAGTTGGTTTAAGTAATCCTTAAGCCACGGCACCGACTCGAACACGACAGCGTGGGTAACCTCGTGGATCGCAATCCATCGTCGAAAGTCATTTCCCGCAAAAGAGAGTTGGCGCTCGACTATTTCGATATTCGGCTCCACAAAATAGATCTGTCCACTGACAATCTCGCGACCAAAAAGGCTTGGATCGTACTGACCGAGTACCTTCTTTGCAATGTAGCCGAGCAGAAGGCCGAAACCGACCGTCGAGATGACTTGGTTCGACTTATACACTCCCCTGCTTATGAGCGAATCACTTTTACGCATCATAAGCACCTCCTCTAGGGGCGCAAGCTGATCCGCGAACGCTGTGACGTTCGTCTTGATCCAATCATATCGGTCAAAGACCCGTATTTGACGGACGCTCGGTGTCTGAAGCCCCGTCAACTCGATGATTTGCGGTGTGGGCTCGCTCACAAAGTCTTCGTATGTCGGCAGAAGCCGCTGTTTTTCTGCATAGGCCCATCGTTTCGCATCGCCGATGTTTGCCGCGTTTTTCGCCACCTGCCTCCAGTCAATGGGGCCTGCAGGCGAACGCAGGAACTGTAGACCGGTGTTTAGCACCAGTCTGGGAAAGTCCGCCATTATTGTCTGCTCCTCCTCGCTCGAAGTGTTTACATTGCAGTCCTTTGATAAGGCTTTGCCTTGGTAAAAAGGATGGCGAGCGGCAAGAACGCGGCCGGCGCTATCACAAGCTCGCTCGTTCGCGTCTACATGAAGTCGACCAGGCCCATCTGTCTTGAGGCATCGCTCTCAAATAACGAGTTGACCGACATCTCAAGGAGCATAAGCCGCTGACGCGTGTACTTGGAGACGCCAAAATCATTGGCAATCTTGATCGAACGTTCCATATACTTCGTTACCGTGCCTTCGTGGACGGTGAGCACGATCTTCCCGCCGCACTTAGGACAGTTGCCGCTAATGGGTGGCCGTCGCACCTTGTAGTTACATTTCACGCATCGTACCTTTTGGCGCGAAAACGCTCGCAAGTTCCCGATCAGGTCGGGCAGGAAGTGCGTCTTGATAACGCGTTCTGCGACGTCCCGTTCATCTACGGCGCGGATCCGACGAGCGAGTTCAAGCTGCGTCTCCATTTTATCCATCATTGATTCAAGCACCTTGTAGGCGCTGTTCAAGGGGCCGAGCGAAATCGACGACGACGCATGGGTAAACCGAAAGCCGGTGTACTCGGCGTTCGTGCCCAGTCGCGACGCCACGGTCGCTACTTGAACTCGCTTCGGATCTTCAAAGCCAAGCGTCGCGCGGTAGAACTCGAGCGGATACCGATCGATTATATCGAGGTTGTGCGCTTCAGCATCGATCTCCTTCGGATCGATTCGTGTCGTCAAGACGAGTGGGGCGTCCATTTTGCCACCGCGACGATCAGGAAGATACGACAATGAGAAGTTCAAAAGTCCGTCGAGAAGAAGCACGACGCAATCTTCGTCGCCATCACAATTTCGGCGCTTTGAAGCGTGGAAGAAGGGATGAGCGAAGCCTGCTGAAGCAGGCGTGAAACCAATGACGCGGCCTAATACGCCGGCGCTTGTGTGAGGCGCCAGTCCGATCACCAAGGAACCAATGAGATCCTCTTTCGTTTCTGCCTCGTAGTAGGGGGGCTGTTTATAGTATTTGACGAGGAGATCATCGACGAACTTGGATACGCGGAGAAGCCACTCCCCGCAGTCCTCAGAAAGGATGATATCTTGCGGCGCCAGTTCAACGACCTGGTCGTCTACTTTCACGTCGTACCCCAACTCGCAAAGCTTGCTCGTTGGAACTGAGATCTCCTGCGGCGTGAAGTGCGTCGTGGGCAGGTCCGTCAAATCGTATCTGCACGTTCCGTCCTTAAACACAAAGATTTCGCGTTTTGCGCGCAAAACACCCTTTTCTATCGGCTCAGGGGTCTTGTTCTTAGATATTAGACCTAAAACGCCTTTAAATCTCTCGAACCGTGCCGTTTCGTCAAGCCGGGTGAGTGCCTGCTGGTAGACTTTTCGCAGATCGATGGATTGGATCCGATGACTTACCCCTTGTCTGCCGCACTTCGGGCACGTGGTCCCGTCCCGGAGATCGCGCGAACACGCAGGACAGAAAGTGAGGGGCTCCGTAAAAGCTCCGCATTCGCAGCGCGTTTGGTAGGTTGTGTTCAAGCACGTCGGACAACGGCGGACGCCTACGTCAACGTCGATTATGCCAAGGTACTGGACGTCAATTTCCGAAGCGTTTTCGGCGGCCGCTTTTGAAGATCCTGCTGCCCTTCGAAGGGATCGGTCACGCCCGCCTGCGTTGCCGATAGGGAAGAGCACGTGCGGAGGCGGCTTCATCTCTCGGGCATGAGATTTTTCAGGCCGTCCCATTCGCCCCCCGATCCTTGAAGGCGCGCGTTTCCGTATTTCGACTCCGCTGAGGAGCGTTACCGCGTCAATCGTCGATTTAACGCGCGGACTTTTAAGCGAAAACCACTCCTTGCTCAGCGATTCACTAAGCCCGAGACTCGTGATGAATGCCGCTGCGTCGTTAATCATCACGTTGTCTTCAGCTACGGTGTGAGGCACGAGGAGCGTTTCTAGTAGCCCCTTTGTTTTAGGATCACACGGCACGATGAGTTCTACTGGCGCGTCAGAATCGTGAGCGACCTCGACTGTCGAGGCGGCCTGCGTTATCTTGCCCTTTTGGCTCACAAACTCTGCCAGTTGCGCCAGCTCTTTGAGCGTGATGTCATGCCACAAGTAGGTAAACGTTGGGTGCAACGGGATGCCGAAGCGCCGCGAAAGGTCCAGCGCGGCTGACGCAGTGAGCTCTTTCGCATCTACGGAAGGGACCGGCTCGTGCAAGCGCGTTGCCGCCTCTTCGAGATCTTGTATCCACCATTCGTGCACGTACGGTGAAGGAATCAGCGGGTGATTATTACCGAGGAAGTCCCCATAGTTGACGAGAATCTCTCCGAGGTCGAGTATCTCGTCGATATCGTTTTGATGTTTGAGGGCCGCGTCGTACGAGTCAATGCGGACGACGCTTCCGTTATACAGTTTCACGGTCGGCCCCTCAATTGAATCGACTGGGGAAATGCCTGCAGCTTTACCGGGCCGCTCCATCTTCAGTTGCGTTCCTGGAGCTAAGAATTCGCCGAGCACGACCATCGTTGCGGGATTGATTCCTGCAGAAGCAAAGCCCGTGTTGCGTGCTCGCCCATATCGCAGCCTGAAGCCTCCCTTGCGCGAAGGATGTGAGAACACTGGTCGGCCCGCGATGATATCTTCCATGTACTTCCAGCTTGGGGCAATTGTGCTCTCGCCGGCGCGCCTTTTAACGACTCTTGACCCTTCCTCTCCTCCTTCTTCGGCCACGTTAACGTGAATAATCTCGTCTAACCACTCCCACTCGTCTAGTCCGAGCTGCGTAACGTACTTCTTCAGTTTTGGCGCTTTCTGAGCCAGCCCTTCTGCCAAGACGAGCGCCATGCCACCGCGAACCGCGTTCGTTTTCACCCGTTCAAGGTTTCGGTAGCCTGAAACCTCTTCCTGTTCTGTTCCTTCGCCATTGACACAGATAGGACAATTCGTGACGATGGTTCTGATATCACTAGCCGGCGGCGTATATTGCAGGTTCACGAGCGTCTTGTAGAGAGGAATCTCCTCTACATATCGCTCAACTTCATCGTCCCGCGGCAAATATCGGCCAATGCCCACAGCGCGTCTTACGTAGTCCGCGACTAATACGGAGAGGGCTTGGGCGGTTCCTCCGGCGCTTCTGATGGGGCCGGCATAGAATACTTGCAGGTAGTCGGTCCGATCGTCATTCTTGCCGAGCTCTACCCGTGCAATCCCTTCAATGGGGGCTGCGACAACGCCCTCGGTCAACATTGCCACCGCGGTTCTGACGGCCTTCTCAACGACTTGAGCTTTGTTCTCGTAAGAGCCGAATTCGCCGTTCGCAAAGCCCAAACCAATTGCGAGGGCAGCCTCTTCGCGGGACATTGTTTTGTCAAGCTGCCGTATGCGTTGCGCCAGTCCAGGGATGCCGATAAGGTTCTCAACGCGCTCGGCAAGGTCACGAGCAGGTAGGATTTCAGGAGAAAGAGAAGGATCCTCGCCGTTTTTCCGCGCTTCAGAGGCGATGGTGAAACACGTCTGAAGCTCAGATTCCAGTTTTTCAAAGTACTCATTGATGTCTCTAATCATTACATCATCTTGACGAGTTAAGCACGGAGCAAAGCAGCTGCTTATCGATGGTATTGTTGTTGATACCAGTTAACCTTTCTCGTGTTGGCGTATTGGTTGGATCACTAAAAAAGCGATCAAGACACCGCAGGGCGTCGTCCGCACGGTTCAAGGGCCCATCAGAAGTAGAGCTAAATACTTGCAAGGGTATCTTTTCGTGGTTAAAATGGCTAATATTAACATGTTTAAACTCCACAACGACTATGTCTTCAAACAGTACCTCAACGATCGTGAGCTCTTTAAGCAATTAGGTGATTACTACAACGGGGCACAATATCGTTTTGAAATCCCCGCGGCAGATCTAGAGAAGGTTCAAGACATCCTTCAGGCAGCAGGGTATGACATTACCATCATCGACAATCCTAAGGAGTTCGTCGTAACGATCGGCCGATTCCAGAAGCACAAAGAGATTCTCAAAAACAGCGTCGACGTTGAAGAGACGGGGGACGACAAGGTTTTTCTCATGAAGGACAAAGAGGCAGTCGAAATGGCGTTGGGCATGGGCGCTACCAAGTACGAAGGAGATCTTTTCAGCTGAACGTTCTTCTTTTGTTCGTCACCTCACGCGGTTCCGCACCGCTCGTTGCGAGCGCCGTGGGACCTACGTAAGCTCACAGCGTAGCATTCACCGGCCGTGCGAATATCGGGCGTCACTGGCTGAATCGCAAGACAAGCTGATTTCGCTGATTGTCTTCGGTTGGAGTCGCTTGATTTTTTTCCTCCAGCGCGCTGTTCCGTCTTCTTTTATGCTTTCAAGCAGGCGTTGTGCGTCACCATATCTCGGCGATTCTGAGGCCTAGCAGGCTTGTTGTTCTCTGCACGGGTATGTCGTGTGTAGAAACGCCTGCTGCAGCGAAATGTGACTTCATAGGAGAGCAAGGCGTACTGTAATATACTTCCAGGATCAACGCTGTCATGCTGGTGGGCTAAACACGAATCGGACGGAGGGCGCACCCTTATGCGAATCTCGAGAGTTGAAACGTTATGATCGCTACAAAAGATGTGGGCGAGCACGATGCGGCACCGTTGCGGGTATGCATGGTGACTCCTTTTGCCCCGCGCCCAGACGGAATCGCAACATACTCATCTGAGCTGATCAGTGCGATGGAGAGTTTTGGCCACACCGTCTACGTGATCAGTCACACGGATGAGCACGTGGGCGGGCACGAATCACAGCCAAACGTGTTCGGCATCATAGATATTTCGAAGCCCGATTGGGAACGCGTCATTTTTGACAAGATAATGGAACTGAAACCGGACGTCGTACACATTCAGCACGAATACGGGCTATACGCCAATGCGGGAGACTATGGGATAAGCATCATCGATTTGCTCTTCCTGCTTTTCGTCTCACGAGTTCCCACCGTGATCACGTACCATTCGGTCTACAGCACGCTCAGTCGAGAAGAGGCCATTTTTACGAGTTTGAGCCTGGATATCGTTGACGCGGGCATCGTGCACGAAGAATTTCAGAAGATCTTTTTGCCGGCGAATTTAGGCAGGATTCCAAACAACGTCTACGTCATCCCGCACGGAGCAAAGACCGCAGTCGCTGCAGACGTCTCCGACGTTCGAGAGGCGAAGAGACAGTCAGGATATGAAGGCAAGAAAGTCGTCCTGTGCATCGGGTGGTGGGAACCAAACAAGCGGTTCGAAGACGTGGTAACCATATGGCCCGACGTTCTCGAACAGGCCAAGAATGCGATTCTGATAATTGCAGGCGACGCACGACCAGGGTCGCCCAGTGGGCTCTATTACAAGCCCAAGCTGCTTAAGGCCATTCGAGAATCTCCAGTGAAGGACCAAATACGGGTTATCACCGGTGCATTCACGCCAAAAGAGTACGACTCAATCCTTAACCTGGCTGATCTGGTGGTCTTGCCTTATGATCGCGCATCACAAAGCGGGAATCTTGCACACGCGTTTGCCTTAGGAAAGCCTGCAGTGGTGACCGCGGTTGAAGGCCTCAAGGCGGAAGTCGAAGCAAGTCAGGCAGGCGCAACCGTCCCGCTCGGATCTCTTGAAGATTTAAAGGCTGCTGTGCTCTTACTTCTTCGAGACAACGAGTTGAGAGAGCGTTTTTCTAAGCGGGCGGTTGAGTACGTTCAGAAAAAGATAGGGTGGTCTATCGTCGCACAAAAACACATCCTTCTTTACGAGATTGCCATGCAGAAAGAAAGGATGAAAGTCACACCTGTCTCAGGACTTGACATAAGTCGCGGTTAGGGGTGTTGACGTTTTCAGCCGCGCAGCGCATAAACGCTGAAGCAGTCGATGGGGCCTGTCAAAAGCGTAGTTGAAGCTGTTTAGCGCCAGCTGACGAAAGATATATACTCTTTAGTAAAGTACTAAGCACGAGTTCCGCAAGCGCCAGCCGACTAGATGCGCTGAGGTTTTATGCCAATTTCCACCGATGATATAACGATAGCGAGTTTTCCCAAGCTGTTTGAGCAGATAATAGAAACCAAGCAGAAGGTGGGTTTGACGCCCATCCAGAATAATCCATCGGATCTTTTAGAGCGAGCAAAACTCTACGGAACGCAGTTTAAGAACGGATCTTGGAACTGGGCGTCTAACATCTGGAACCGAAGTGCTGCAGGGAGCGTCGTCGTTGAGCGCGAGGAGGATCTGCGCATCGAGCATCAGCAGCTGATGCTCCGCGTGCTGGAACACGTTCTTGATCAACCGCTGATTCAGGCAGATGCCTCTCTCGGGCAAAAGGGTTCAAAAGGGGAAATGAAATGTCGGCTCTATTGCGACGCGCAATTTCCTGACGTTGCGTATCGTTGGCAAGCGGTTAATTTCCCGGGCGATCCTGACGCACCACCTGATGTGCAGCTCTTTATGATTCCTCACTACCTCGAGAATCCTAACGTGCCCGGGAAAAACGAGATGCTTAAGGTCATCAGGTTTCCCTTCCACGATTACTCGGTCGTCGTCGGATCGTCCTACATGGGCGAAGCAAAGAAGGGCTTTCTTTCGCATTGGATTTATGAGATCTATAAGAGAGGGGGGACAGGCGAGCACGCTTCGCTAAAGGAGTTTACTGTCAAGCGCGTTGATGGTACAAGCAAGAAAATAGTGATGTCGGTGTGGGGATTAACAGGCAGCGGAAAATCTACTCACGGGCACTACGTCTATGATGACAAGATTGCGCAGATCTATATTGACAAATTTGGAATCAACCCGCTTGAGTTCATATCTAACCAACTCATTCGAAACGACGACGTTGTCGCGGTGTTTGAAGACCGCGTTGTAAGCCCGGAACGCGGCTGCTGGACTAAGACGGAGGACGTCGACGTTACGCAGCACGCTATCTACAACGCCGGAACGTCGCCGAACGCGCTCCACGAAAACACGGAATGGGACGAGCACGGCGATGTGAGTTTCCGCGGGGAGATACTCCAGTATCACGGGAAACTGAATCAAAACGCACGGAGCATCATCTTCTTGGAGGACACCGGCTACTTCGACGGAAATGTCGACTCATCCGGACCGCTCAACATGGCCGTGTTCATTAGCCCCGGGTACATCTCGGACTATGCCTGGGTGAAGCTAAACGATCCTGCGTTCGCTGCAAAGGTGCTTGCAGACGGCAGAACGATTGGTCACCCGGCCCAAGGCCGAGAGGGCGTTGGCGGTGAGAAGTATGAATCAAGGTATTGTCTGCCGTTCACGATGGGCGTCGGGAATGCCGCTCACGTCCACCGATTCTATGCTTTTATGAAAGAGAGGGCGCAAAGCGACGATCCGATCGAATCGTATCTCATCAACACGACCGGACGCATCGGCGCCAAGTATGTCTGGATCGACACACACCTTGGCGACGAACCCGTCTGGCTCGCAAAGACTCTTTTTGAAGAAGTGAACGGCAAAAAGAAGCCGGTGGGGGGGACAGGCCCGACCATCGAAGAGACGCAGGTATTCTTGATTCAAGCGACGCGTGGCGCAGTTGACTATGAGCCGCACCCTCTGTGGGGCGACAGCGTGCTCGTACCAACACACGTAGAGGGGTTGCCGCAAGAGCGCTTAAAGGAACTCGATCCGTTTACGTACCGTACTGCTGAGGAGATGGAAGCGCTCCTCAGGCAGCAGATTGCACAAAGCAAGTACTACCTCAAAGCTCAATGTGCGCGGCTTAACAAACGCATATTGAATGCGATGGACTTTTGAGGGGCCACTGGCCTAGCCAAAGAGGTCGCGATCACTTGGCTGGTCTTGCAAACTGCGTTTGCTAAGAGACTGCACCTAAATCATCAACGGTTTGGAGCTCCCGTGTCCAAATGATTGTGCGAGTTTAGGCCGCCTGCAAACAACACCCTAATCGGCATCGCATTGTTCATGACTTTCGACACACTCCCTCGCTGAGCGAGTCGAAAGATCGACAGAAATCATTTAACTTCCTCTTTTTAAGATTCGACGACAGACTTTTGATTCGGGTTCGAAGCTCACCCTAATACACAAGCTTTATTGCTTTGTTGCGATATTGTAAACCGAGTTTATGACCGATACAAAGTTGTGCAAGTCTTGTGGAACAACCCTAAGCCCATCCGCGCGTTTTTGCAGAGAATGTGGGGTCGCCGTGAGTGAAGGGCCCAGCGTCGATGCGAGCGCATCGACTGCGGCCGTACAGAAAGCGGCGGAGTCATCCCCTGCAAAGGAGCAAGTCAATGAAGGCGTTGCTCTATACGAACAAGGTGACTATCAAGGCGCTTTAAGTAAATTCGAAAAGGCGACTGAAGCCGATCCAACTCTCGCAACTGCTTGGAGTGACAAAGGCTGCGCCTTGGGGCGTCTTGGCGAGCGGGACGCGGCTTTGAAGGCTTTCAACAAGGCCCTAGAGATTGAGCCAGACAATCGCGAAGCACGCGAAGGCAAAGATCTATGTCTGCGTATGCTTGCCTCTTCACAAAAAGCAAGCTGATAACGGCCGCTTGAACCTGACTCTGCGGTCTTGGCGTTAGTTAGGCATGCGAGCTGTAGCATAATGGCGCAAGTATTTCGTTTGAGCTTCCAGCTAGCTGCTAGAATGCCTCTGAAGGAAGGGTCGAACATAGGCTATAAGGCCTCTGCATCTCCTTCCAGTCCTCAGCGCCAAGAGTGATCGTTGAGGTCGTCACAGTACGCCCCTAGCTTCCAGTTTTTCTTAGTCTTTCTTGACATCTCGCAGATGATAAGCGAGCTTTGTTGGCTTGCAGACTTAAGGGCACAGGGCAGTGCGATTCAAAAGATTTACAATCTCCCAAAACGACTTTTAATGGGCGAAACGCTTGTCAAGCCAGCGAACCGTTTGAAGGGGTAGGCAGTCGTGAGACTCTTTGACAGCAAACCCGATATTGCAAAAATGCTCGCCAACGGCGACGTCGAAGGCCTAACACACATAGTAGAATTTGGCAGCCCTTATTTCGACGACGATGAAAATACGCGCAGAGAAGCCGTTGAAGCGCTTGGCAGCCTAACCGATCAACGAGCGATTGATCCTCTCGTTGGAGCATTACAGGACGAAAACGAGCGTGTGCGCTTGAACGCTGTAACAGCGCTCAAGAGGCACGAGGCGTTCGATCCCCTCTTCAATGCGCTGCACGTGAAGGATAGCAGGGTGCGCCAAGCCGCGGCCGAAGCCCTCGGCCAGCTCGGAAATACCCGTGCTGTGCTACCCCTCATAGAGATCTTAGATGATGATGACCGGCGTGTCCAAATCGCCGCTGTTGGGGGATTAGCACAGCTCGGCGAACCATCAACAGAACCCTTAATCCGAACTCTGCAAGGGACAAATAGAAACGCACGCCGAGCCGCGGCCGAAGCCCTCGGCCAGCTCGGCAACCCGCGTGCCTTTCTGCCGCTCATAGCCGCCCTAAAGGATCAAGACTGGCACGTAAGCTTTGCAGCAGCGTGTGCACTTAAGCGGTTTAACGATCTGCGTTCATTAGAGCCGTTCATAGAAGTCCTAAAAGACGGACCGACGGACGTTCGACGGGTTGCCGTCGAAGCCCTCGGCCAGCTCGGAAATCCCCGCGCCGTCGAGCCACTTATCCACGTGCTATACGCCGAAAATAGTGACCTCCGACGGGTTGCCGTCGAAGCCCTCGGCCAGCTCGGAAATCCCCGAGCAGTGTCCCCACTTATCGAAGCGCTGGCCGATAGATACAAAAACGTGCGCGAAGTTGCGGCGTTGGCACTCGGCCAACTCGGCAACGTACAAGCGATAGAGCCGCTCATAAAAGCGCTAGACGATCCGTACAGCGACGTGCGTGAAGCTGCGGCTTTGGCACTCGGACAACTGGGTAACTCTCGTGCGTTGGAACCCCTTAACGAGGCTCTTGAAGATGCCGATCAGCGCGTCCAAAAGGCTGCTGCAGGTGCTCTCCAAAATATTAAGGAAAAATCCCGTCCACCTAAACGCACAATTACGATAGCTTGAAGCAGCTACCGATTCAGAACAAGAATAAGAGCAGATTATTCGAAGCTGTGAATCAGTCCAAGCAAAAAGAGGTGCTTGTTATCAGAACTCGACTCAGGTTTGTACATCTCAGCGACAGTCACTTAGGCTATCGGCAATACGGATTAAAACAACGTCTGAAAGACTGGAGTCGCGCAACACAAGAAATCGTCGACTACGCGGTCAAGCACGAGGTTGATTTTGTCCTACATAGCGGTGACCTCTTTAACTCAAATTTGGTTGACCATACAACCCTCATCCACGCCATCAAAATACTAAATCCACTAAAACAAGCCGGGATTCCCTTTTTCGTGATCGATGGCAATCACGATAGGAGAAAAGGCTCTCAGAGCGACACGGCTAATAACGTGCTCCAATACCTGGAGCTGGTCGACTATCTTGGCCCAGACGGGAACAATCTCGAAAACGCGATTAGGCAAATTGACGGGACAAATATCATAGGGCTCGGGTATCACGGCATCTATCTGCGGTCAAAAATTGAGAATTTTTTCAGTCAAATGCCGGACGCGCCTAATATTATTTTGTTGCACGCTGCAGTTGAGCATCACGTTGCCGAAGGGCATCCTGATATTTCATTATCAGAGCTTGAAATGCTCAGACCAAAAGCCGCGTATTTGGCGCTCGGACACGCTCACAACAACTTTCAGATAAGTGACTGGATTTTCAACCCGGGCAGCCCGGAATACTACAGATTCACTGATCAGGACTACAAAAGGATTTTTTATGATGTGGTGTTAGCAGACGGAGTAGCCGAGGTTTCAGAAGTCAAAGTTCACAGCGCTCGCAGCGTATTTAGTCTCAACGTCGAGCTAGCTAGCACCGATCAGGCAACTGACAAGGTCCTTGAATTGCTGGACAGAGAGAATACGGACAATCAAATAGCCGACTCTCTCGTTAGGGTGGTGTTCGGCGGTCAAGCACCTCCGAATCTGAGCTTGGCTGAGTCAAAAGCAGCGATTGAGGCCCGCTACTCACCGCTTTACTGTTTGATGATAGACAATACGGCGAGTCCCGAAGGCGCATTCGCTGAAGTCGAGACTTCGATGGATGAACTCGAACTCAAAATGTTTCAACACACTTTTTCCAGCTACGATAAGCAAGCACCAGAGGTGGCCGCGTTTGCGAGGGGTATCATGAGAGAGATACTCGACTCGGGTCCTGCAAGCGCCGAAGACGCCGAAATGATAGCACAGCACGTCTCCAGTTTTCGAAGAGATACCCTATGAAGATCGATAGCATTCGCCTTAGGAATATAAGGACATTCGTTGATTCTGGCGAAATCCTGTTTGGCGACGGTACGATTTCCATTTATGGGGAGAACGGCGCAGGAAAGAGTACCATTGTCGATTGTATCGGGCGAGCAATTTTTGGCTTCGACCCGCAAGGCATCAAGTCTGCTGTAATTGATCATAGAGGGACGAAATACAAGCAAGGCGTGGTAGAATATCTTCTTAGGAAAGGTGCAACTGACGGCGTAATTGAAGTCAAATTCTCCAGCAACGGAAAGGCGTTCCGCGTTGTAAACAGACTATCTCGTGCGGCGCCGCAAACGTGGGAGCTATATATCGACGAAAGGAATGCCAAACTGTTCGGAAAGGAGGAGATCCACCAGCGAATCATAGATGAGCTTGGTATTTCCAGCGTCTACAATGATTCAGCTAGCAGTTTGTTTGCCAATGTCATTTGTGTGCAACAAGGCAAAATTATCGATGAGTTCGAGTACAGCGCTCAAGCTCGGAAAGACCATTTTGACAGGGTGCTAGGGCTATATCGTTACAGGCAAGCCTATGAAGATTCGAAGCACGTCAAGAACAACTTCAAGGAGAAGGCAACTAAGCAGGACGGCGACGTTAGAGTACTCAGGTCAAGCGTTGAACACCTGGAAAAACAAATCGAGAGCTTGAAGGAACACGAAGATGAATCGATTATCTTAGAAAACGCGCTCAAAGACATCGAAAAAGAAATAACTTCTATAGGGGCCCGCAAAGAGGTTTTAGACGAGCTCAGTGAAACAATCAGGAATCTTGAGAGCGAGCTTCGTGACGCTGCGAATCAAATAGATGCTCTGAAAAGCAATCAGAGCAATATCGAGAGAGAACTGGCAGAGAGTCGCCGCGCAAAGGAGATAGTCGAAGCCAATTATCCATCTTTTCAACAACATGACAAAATCTCAAGCGAGCTTCAAACGGTGCGAGAGTATCTTCGACAAATTGCGAAACTTCAGGAGGATCGTTCCCTCAAACAAAGGGAATATGATCGTCTCGAAAATGACAAGCAAAGTAAAAAAGCTGACTTAGACAATTTTCGAGCCTCCAAACAAAGGGCAGAAGGGCTCAAAAAGTACTCTGACGATTATCGCACGCTTCAGGCTGAGCTAGAAGCGTTACTGGATAACCAACGGAGATATGATAGCGTTCTGGGCAAACTAAACGACGATCACAAAACGCTCAACGATTATGACGTTGAAATCAAAGCTGTTGAGCTACAACTTCAAAGCTATGACATTCTAAAAACAGAAGCTGGTCTGTTGCAGGGCTTAAGCAAGGACTATAATGACATAATTGCGCTTCTGGGAGAACGAAATGGCCAGAAGCTGCAACTAGAGAAGGAACTATCAGATCTATCAGAAGGGATCTGTCCATACACCCGTGAAACTTGCGAATCAATCTTGGAGCTCGGGCAACAGCAACAGCAAAAAGTGGAACAGATTCAACAAGACCTAGTCAAATTGGAGTCGCAAAAGAAAGAAAAATCAGCGGCAATTGAGCAAGCGGCTGAAGCTGAAAAGCAGCTCAGGACGCTCGAAAAGAAGAAGCATGAGCTAGATCTACTAAAGAACCAAATGGAGCGCGTCAACACCGAAATCAAGGGTTTAATCGCCGAGATTGACCGCTTAGGCGATTCATCTGACGCAATCAAAAACACAAAAGCGCAACTTGATGAGTTGAAGCCACAAGCACAGGAGTTCAACTCGCTATGGTATAATGTGCAAAGATTCGATGAAGCTGTGACTCTGGAGGGGATTGCTAACGTCGAGGAAACGCAATCTCGACTCGCTCAGGCTCTGCAAGGTCTCGATGACGAGATGGCCAAGCTTTCTGAAGCAGGTGGGAACGAAGAAAACGAAACAAGGCTTGCTCAGGAACTACAAGAAGTGAAACCAGCTTATGATCTTTACTTAGCGTCTTTGAGGAGCGCCGAGAAATTAGAAA
>Ga0208692_1000298_pt1 | contig 41228 bp, 37 predicted proteins | sample June2015DPH_20_1_3_FD_184721 | JGI IMG/M metagenome (GOLD analysis project Ga0208692, IMG submission 184721) | Peatland microbial communities from SPRUCE experiment site at the Marcell Experimental Forest, Minnesota, USA - June2015DPH_20_100... | ecosystem: Environmental > Terrestrial > Soil >... | reverse complement strand
AAGTGTGTGCGTTGGCGGGCCCGGGGGGCCACAGATTCGACGTGTCTGAGCAGGGGCGGGCTTTGTGACGAGAGATAGGTTATTCCTGTACAGATGCTCCATGCACCACTATACAAACGAGATACCCACATGGGTTGCGAGTTGAGAATCTGAGCGGAAGGAGACCGGGGCACCCGCGCCGGAGGCGTGGGTCGGCGGGTGAGTCCGGGAGCGAGGAGCGGAAGAATAAGGTGCGAGCGGCCGGGGGGTAGTTAAGAGAAGTTTTTAACCGGAGTAAGACAAACACTTCGAGCCGGCGAAGCCCCACTACGGGTAAGGCCGGTTGCCACCCGCCTGTGGACGGCGGGTACCCGGCACCATTGGGAGCGAAAGAAAGGTGCGGGGGGTCAGGGGATTTAGGTTTTTCCGCCGCAAGGTGAGAACTTTCTAATCTTCCCCTAATCATGTTTTAATGCTCATCGGATATAATATAGTTCGAAGCGGAGGGTCTTCCGGCAAGGCCCTCGAGAATACCCGGAAAGGAGGAATCGAAAAACATGGATAAATCCAATAGTCACATGAAAGAGGCGGGCTTCAGGTACGGGGCGCTCGCCCTGGGAGCGTTGATATTTCTGTTGGCCGGCATGCTCATCGCCTCATCGTTCGGCCATCCGGCGCAGGCCGAGCCTCGCCAGGCCACGGCCGGGGTCCCACCCCAGTATCTTCCGGACCTTGTGGAGGCGCTCGGACCTTCGGTAGTCAACGTAAAGATCACAAAGGTCGAGAAGACGCAATTCCCCTCCGGTATGCCCTGGGCAGAGGAGGGGCCCTTCGGCGATATGTTCAAGCACTTCTTCGGCGATATGCCCCGGCCCCCGCGAACGTTCAAGAGCAGAGGGGCGGGGTCGGGCGTTATCATCAACAGCGACGGTACCATTCTTACCAATAACCACGTCGTCGACGGGGCGCAAGAGATTACCGTGACCATGAGCGACAAGCGTGAATTTAAGGCACGGGTCGTCGGCAGAGACTCTAAGACGGACCTCGCCGTAATCAAGATCGATGCTAAAGAGGATTTTGTGGCGGCGAAATTGGGCGACTCCGGTGCGCTCCGCGTGGGTGAATGGATTCTTGCCGTCGGCAACCCCTTCGGTCTGAGCAATACGGTCACTTCAGGTATCGTGAGCGCAAAGGGAAGGATCATCGGTGCCGGGCCGTACGACGATTTCATCCAGACCGATGCGCCTATCAACCCGGGGAACTCGGGCGGCCCCCTGTTCAATATGAGGGGAGAGGTGGTAGGCATAGCGACGGCCATTGTCCCGAACGGCCAGGGAATCGGGTTCGCCATTCCGATAAACACAGCGAAGGCGCTTCTACCGGAGCTTGTTACGAGAGGCAGCGTGACGCGGGGGTATCTGGGAATCAATATCCAGAATCTCACGGAGGATCTCGCTGCATCGCTCAATATCAAGGGAACTAAAGGTGCCCTGGTGAGCGACGTTCTTAAGGAAAGCCCGGCTGAGAAAGCCGGCGTGAAGCGGGGGGACGTGGTTGTGGCATTTGACGGGAAGGAGATCAAGGAGAGTCACGATTTGCCGTCCGTCGTCGCGGCAACTCCGGTAGGCGAGAAAGTCCCGTTGAAGGTCATAAGGGATGGGAAGGAACTCACATTGAAGGTCAAGGTCGGTAAGCTCGAATCCAAGGAAGAAGAGGCGGGAAAAGCAGAGGCCGTGCAGGAGGGGAAGTGGGGCCTTCAGCTCGAGGAGCTCACACCTGAACGCAGCCGTCAGTTGGGCCTCAAGCCGGAGCGCGGCGTCCTGGTTGTGGATGTGCGGCCCGGAAGTCCGGCAGACGAAGCCTCCGTCCAAAGGGACGATGTGGTGCTCGAAGTGAATCGCCAGGAAGTGAAAAGCGTGGACGATATGAAAGAGAAAATGGCGCGGGCGGCTGCCGGGAAGGAAGGGGTACTTCTCCTGATCCAACGGGGCAAGACCACCATATATGCAGTACTCAAAGGATAGAGCAATTTGCAAAATTATCGATTCGAGGCTTCACCATATCCTTCTCTTGCTGGCGCTCTCGTCTCTCACCCGCCCTAGCGCCTCCCTTCCGCTGGCCTCGGAACTCGGACCGGCCGCTGCCGGCGGCCTGGCCCTCAGACAGCCTCGGCCTGCGCGGCCCGCGCACCGCTTCTTCCGGCGCAAGGCAACAATGCGGGGTGCCCGCCGTCCACAGGCGGGTCGCAACCGAGAGACTTCCGCGATGCTGCGCTCAGGACATGGTTGCGCCTCTCGAAGCAAGCGGGAATTATTTCTGCAAAATTATATAGTGCAATCCGGCCTATCGGTTTACCGGGACCGCTCGGTCTGAAAGATCGGGCGGTCCTCCGTAAGGAGCGAGTAAAGGATCCCGTCCATCCTGTCTATTAGCGTTTTGAACAGGCCGCCGTGGCTCTTCGACCTCGAAAATAGCCGCTCTCGCATAGCAGTGATGCGGGAATCGCTGCTTTCCTCAAAAGTAAGCCGCTCCCTGCCCATGGCCTGTCTTTCCAGTATAAGGAGAAGGCGCGCCTCATCGACAAAGGGGAGGAGGATCTCCTTCACCTTTGCCAAGGCCTCCTCGGTTCGGGCCGCGCGTCCTTTACCAGGCGCACCGCCGGCCTGTTCGGGGTCTTCCCCTCTCGCCGAAATTAGCTCCGCGATTTCATCCATCAGAACTTTGAGCGACCAGTATTCCAGGCCCCTCACGCCCCTTCTCCACTGGAGCATGAAGGGGTTGCGGGGAAACCAGAGGAAGTTTCTCACGCCCAGCTCGATAAGGCCGTCGACCGCCTCCTTCATCCCTTCAAGCAACGGCGGGAGGGTCTGACGGACCGCGACAAGGGAAACCGGATCTTCCGGCCCTCCGGCCTCTTCCCGGTCGAGGGCGTAACCGAAAGAATGGACGGTCTCCTCCCACATATTGCGCAGCACTCTTCTCCCATTCGGATCGCCCGGCGAGTCGAAATGGACGAGGGAGAGGAGGACAGTCCCGTGCCCGAAGCGGCCCCTGACTACCGCCGGGTCGCCCTCCATGCGGGCAGGATCAAGGTTGATCCCGTAGTAAGCCTCTAATTCCTTCCACCCGCCGGCAGCAGACGTGTCGCCCACGTTCAGGTCCGAGCTGAAGGCGCCCGGGAGGGCCTGTCCGTAAGCGGCAAGGACGGAGACGTCCCGGCCGACGCTGAGCTGGGACGGCCACCACGCGTGGAAAACCGGGTCGTCGATGCCCTTCCAGAGCGGGTCGTCATTCGTAACGAGGCGTACGGGTCCGCTGAAGCTTGGGACCCGCTCGGGCGTGGGTTTTCTTGCCGCATTTATAAGGGCCAGCCCTTCACCGGTCGCCATGCCCGCCCCGCCGCAAAAACCGATATAGGCGCCCCCGTTGGCGACGAAATCCCGTATACGGGCAGCCCCATCCCGGCCGACGGCCCTCATCTTGTTCGAGGCCCAGCCGCCCGGAACGAAAAGCGCGGGGTATTCGCCGGACAGCCCTGCTTTCAGCTCCCGGGCCCGAAGCAGCGCAAAGGGCAGACCCGCTTCTTTCAGCGCCCTGTATGCTGTGACCCCCCAGATGAACGACTCGTCCCAGAGGAGCGCCATCGCTCCTTTTTTCGTCCGGCCCACCGGATTCACCATTGCCCCTTGTTCTCGTATCCTCTGGGTGTGATCATCACGCCGTTCCACACGGTCGTTTTCGAGTTTCCTACGATCACCGTCGTCTGCATGTCTATGTCGTCGAAGGGTATGTTGCCGAGGTCGGTGATGGTCACCCGCTCGCCCGGCCGCATGGCCGCCCTGACGATGCCTACTGGCGTGGCGGGCTTCCTGTGCCTGAGGATGACGGCCTGTGCCCTCCTGATGTGGCCCGCCCGGCCGCGCGACCTGGGGTTGTAGAGCACTATGACAAAGTCGGCGCCGGCCGCCGCGTCGAGGCGCCTTTCGATGGTCTGCCAGGGCGTAAGCCGGTCGGAAAGGCTGATGGAGGCGAAATCGTGCATGAGCGGCGCGCCGAGCTTAGCCGCACACGCGCTGAGGGCGGATATGCCGGGAATGACCTCTACCTTGCACCTCTCCGCGATGGGGCTCTCTCTCAGCAGCTCCAGCAAAGGCCCGGCCATGGCGTAAATGCCCGGGTCCCCGCCGCTGACAACGGAAACGGTCCGTCCCCCGGCAGAAAGCTCGATCGCCTTTTCGCAGCGCTCGATCTCCCTGGACATCCCGGTGGCCACTTTCTCCTTTCCACTGATGAGGCCGCCCAAGAGGTCGAGATAGGGACCATAGCCGACGATAACGTCGGAGGCGCCGATCGCGGCCGATGCGGCAGGCGTAAGATGGTCCGGGTCACCCGGCCCGGTGCCTACAATATAAAGCGTACCCGCTGCGCCCTCTTTTCGGCCCTTTCCATTCGCCGCCCCGGGAGGCGCGTCCTCGGCCACCGCGATGGTCACATTGGCCGTCTTCTGTTTGGGGACCAACAAATTGCCGCCCCGAGCAGCCAAGATTGCCGAAGGTTCGGCGACGGCGCGCGCCCCTGTCGCCCTCCATGCCGGGGCGGAAAGGGCCACTCCTGAAACCCGGTTCAGGTCACCGGGGGGGAACGTAATGAGGCCCAGCCCGTTCCTTTCGGCGAATGCGCAAAGCCCGGGTTCCCTTCCCTTCCTGTCGACAGTCGCCACCGCGCGGACGGAGAGGAAGGAAAGGTTGTGCTCGTCCAGGGTCTTGCGCACGGCCCCTTCGATCTCCCCAGCCGATGTCCCGCTGTTGCACCCGATCCCTGCGACGAGGTTCTTCGGCCGCAGGATAAGGGCGCCGGGCAGGAGACGGGAGGCCGGAGACTTCTTGTTCGTGACTATGATCTCCGCTATGCCGGGCCTCTCGACTTTTTGAAAGGCCGGCGGCGTCTCCAGGAGAACGTCCGAGAAAATCCGGAGGGATTTCCGCTTCAGCAGCTTCGTCCCCACCCTCGGAAGGCGGCCCGGCTCTTCGATGACGAGGTTCTGCCTTTCGGCCCAGAGGTCCAGGGCAGGAAGTCCGTTCACGTCAGAGGCCGTTGTGATGACTGCCTTGCCGCCTGTGAGTCCGGCGATCTCGGATGCCAGTGCGTTCGCGCCCGCCAGGTGGCCGCCCACAAGGCTGATCACGTGGCTGCCTTTTTCATCGAGGAGCACTACGGCCGGATCGGTCCTCTTGTCCCTGAGGTACGGCGCGATGGCGCGCACCACTATGCCTGCCGCCATGATAAACACGAGCCTTGCCCCTTTTTCCCAGTACCGGCCGACCTCAGCCTTGGAAAAGCGCAGGGCGGCAGCGTCGGGGTAGGACCGGCATAGCTTCTGTGCCAGTCCGCGCCCCTTTTCCGTGACATAGAAGAGAACGGTCCTATTTCCGGAACCCATGTTTGAACTTCCTGTCATAGAGCCTCGACTCCTTCCCGAGGTTCGCCGCGGACGCCCTCATGGAATCCCCTACGTAGATAAGGGCGGTCTTCTCGATGCCCGCTTCCCTTGCAATGGCGGCAATCTCTTTGAGGCTGCCCCTTACTATCCTCTGCGTCGGCCATGAGGCCTTTTCCACGACGACGCACGGGGTCTCCCCCGGATAGCCCGCGAGCAGCTTCTCCACGACCTTCTCTATCATTCCGGCGGAGAGAAAGATGACCATGGTAGCCCTGTGACCGGCGAGAGCGGCGAGGTTTTCACCCTCCGGCACAGGCGTGCGACCGCCGAGCCTGGTGAAAATGACGGTCTGGCTTATCTCCGGTATGGTAAGCTCCTGGCCGAGGGCGGCCGCCCCCGCCATTGCCGACGAGACGCCGGGGACCACCTCGTAGGCGATCCCATGGCCTCGCAGCCTTTCTATCTGCTCCGATATGGCGCTGTAAAACGCGGTGTCCCCCGTGTGGAGCCGCGCAACGATCAGCCCTTTTTCTGCCGCACCTTTCATGATGCCGACTATCTCGTCGAGGCTCATGGGAGCGGAATCGTATATTTTAGCCTTTAACCCCTCGAGGACCGCCGGGTTGACGAGACTCCCCGCGTAGATGACGATATCGGCGGCCTCCAGAATCCTCCGGCCTTTCACTGTGATCAGCTCCGGGTCGCCGGGTCCCGCACCGATAAAATATACCATCGTCCTTTTCTTTGACGTCTTCATTTTTTTACTATCACCACCGAGAAATAATCGAGGTCCCCGGGTTTCACGCTTGCGAGGTCCGCCCACACCCGCTCGCCGGGGAGCCCCGCCCGGGAGACGCACACGCCCTTCTCCAGGAGCCCGGCCTCCGCCAGTGCAGCCGCGACCTTGTCCATCGAGCTTCCGACCTTCATGAGCACAACCGTATCGAAGGCCCCGAGAACTGCCTTGAGATCGCCGGCACGGCTTGCGGGCATGACAGCGATACGGTCGCTTCCAAGTCCGAGGTAAACCCGCGCCAGGGAGGCACAGGCGCTGATCGAGGTGACGCCGGGGACTATCTCCACGGCGAGGCCCGGATCAGCACCAAGGAGCCTGTCGTAGAGGTAGAAGAAGGTGCTGTAGAAGGCCGGATCGCCGATGGTTACGAAAGCCACGTCGGTCCCTCTCGCAAGCCTTTCGAGTATGAGCCGGGCGGCCTCGTTCCATCTTGCCTCGACCTCGCCGGCGCCCGGCCCGTCAGTCCTTTGCATGGGGAAAAAGACCTCCACGATCTCTTTGCCTTCGAGATTGACTGCCTTCTCCACTATGGACAGGGCGAGGCTCGACCCTTCCTCCCGCCCCTTCGGCACGCAGATGGAGCCGACGGAAGCCAGTATCCGCGCCCCCTTCAGCGTTATAAGCTCCGGATCGCCCGGCCCCACGCCTATCACGTAAAGGGTGCCCGCCATTACTCCCTCTCCCCCGAGATAACGAAAACCGGGTTGAAGGCGGCCATCAACCTTTTTTCGCCGACCGGCCTCGCCCGCGCTACAGAAACCTCGGAGACCCTCACCCTGAAGTCCCCCCTTTCAAGGCCTGCCAGGGCTTCGTTCAGGGTCTCGAGGGTCGCCGCGTTGATGACGACGATCCCCTTTCCCATCCTGCTTTTCACCGCTTCGATGATTTCTTTCAGCCTGCCCCCGCTGCCTCCCACGAAAACCCTGTCCGGGTCCGGCAAGGCGGAAAGCGCGAAGGGCGCCTCACCTTCAACTGTTTCAATGGCCGGCAGACCGAAGAGGACTTTGTTCTTGCGGACCCCGTCGAGCTGGCCTACGTCCTTTTCTACGGCAAAAACCTGGAGACGGGGACAAAGGCGGGCCGCCTCCACGGAAACTGCGCCCGAACCCGCCCCGATGTCCCAAAAGACCCCCTCTTCGGGTAGGCGCAGCGCGTGGATCGTCACCGCCCGGACCTCATCCTTTGTGATGAGGCCGCCCGAGTGGGCGATCTCTTCTTCGCGGAGCCCGAACCTCGGACGTGCAGTAGCTCCGGCCGCGGCAGGTCGGTCGCCGGCCCTCGTTACAATCACGATGTTCGGTTCGCTGAAGGACATGGCCGCGATCTCGTCCGCACTCCCCTCAGTGATCCGCTCTTCCGCAATTCCAAGATTCTCACAGACGTGCAGGACAAGGGAAGGCCAGACGGCCCATGCGGGCCTCAAGGCCCTGGCTATGGCGGCCGGGCCGTGCTTCTCGTCGGTCAGGAGGGCTATCGTGGCGTGGTCTCCCAGAAGACCGGGCAGGTCGGCAAGGCCGTAAGGTCGCTTCTTCTCCCTTCCCGCGTCCGCCCCGTGGAGGCTTACGAGCAGCGCGTCGTCCCAGGGTATCCCGATCTTCGAGAAGGCGAGCTGGACGCTTGAGACATCGGGTATGACCTCGACGTTCTCCCGGCCCAACTCCAGGACGGCCCGCCTCCCTATACCAAAGAAAAACGGGTCCCCCGACGCGAGGAGCACTATCCTTTCCCCGCCCTTTTCGAAAGCTTCCCGGATAGACGCCATGATCGAGCCGATACCGTCGATCTGCCTTATTCTTGCCTTTGCCTCCTCGAATTCGGGATATCCGGAGAATACGGCGCACGCCCGCCCCGTTCCAACCACGATCTCTGCTGCGGAGAGGGCCTGCTTTGCCCTTTCCGGAAGCGGTCTTGCTCCGATACCCACTATCGTCAGCCTAGCCATCCGTGGCTACCACCTCCCCCCCGTAAGAGACAAGATGGACGCAAACCGGGATGCCCCCTGTGACGGATTCCGCATACCCCCTGGCAGCCGCACAGAGGAGCGGGAAAGCCTCACGGGCGCCCTCCCTCGAGGCGAAGAAATCGAACATCTCGCGGGCCGTATTGAACTGCCTCCCGGGAAGGGGAGCGCCCAGGATTTTCAGGAAGGCCGCCGCCTTCTCGAGGTCGATCGGACCGTGGCTGACGTGCGTCTGCGGCGTCCCCATGGCGATCTTGAGCATCTTGGCCCACTGGCTGCAAAGGTGAACCCTGTCGAAGCCGAAGCCTCTGGCTTCGAGGAGGGCGTATTCCAGGTAATCGCCCATCATGACGTAGCTCTCTTCGGGCAGACCGTACCGGCCGATATGTGCCCGCTCGGAGCTCCGGCCCGCCGACAGGACGATCTCCCTCCTGCCCATCGCGCGGGCCACGCTCATGGACGCGGTTATCGTCGCCGTCCACGCTTCGGCAGATAAAGGCCTCACTATACCGGTCGTGCCGAGGATCGATATGCCGCCCACCACGCCCAGACGAGCGTTGAGCGTCTTTCTCGCAATCCTCTCGCCCTCACGCACGCAGATGGTTACATCGATCGCCGCGGGTGCGACGCCTGCGGCAGCCTGCCCGATTCGTACCGCTTCCGTTACCGCCTGGACAACCATTTTTCTCGGCGTCGGGCTTATCGCAGGTTCGCCTACCGCGACGGAGAGTCCCGGCCGCGTCACGACTCCAACGCCTTCTCCGCCCAGGACGGCGATGGAAGGCAGCCCCGCACCTGCCCCGACCGTTCCGAAAGAACCCCGGAAAACGACCCTTGCCATTATCTCAGCCCCGTGCGTCACGTCAGGGTCGTCACCCCCGTCCTTGATCACGGACGCCCAAGACGCCCCTTGCGACCCCTCTTGCCAGGTCCTCTCGACCTTCAGGCTGTGCCTCGTGCCGTCCGGAAAGGGGATCTCCACCTCGCCTGCCGCCGCTGCCCTCTTCCCGGTCCCGCCGCATCCGAAGAGAGCCAGAGCTGCCGCTTTCGCCGCCGCTGCAGCGCAAGCTCCTGTCGTATAGCCTGTTCTCAGCGGCCTACTTTTCGATCCCACGGCGGGCCTTTACCCCCTTCTCATAATAATGCTTGACTTCACGCATCTCGGTGACCAGGTCCGCCTCTTCGATTACCCGCTCAGGGGCGTTCCTCCCGGTGAGGACGAGCTCTACATTTTCAGGCTTCCCCTTTATGAGCCCGAGGACCTCGTCGACTCCGATAAGGCCATAATAGACCGCCACGTTCACCTCGTCAAGAATGACTAGATCGTAGGCCCCTGAGTGTACTGCTTCGGCTGCCTCCCTCAGGCCCTCGCGGGCTGCGGCAATGTCCGCCTTGCTCGGCGTCTGTCTTATAAAGCCCCGGCCGTACCGCCTGCACACTATGGCGTCCTCGAAGCGTTCCAGCGCCCGGTGCTCGCTGCACCTCGCGCCCTTGACGAACTGGGCGATGAATACTTTCAGGCCGGCGCCCGCTGCTCTAAGCGCGAGCCCGAGGGCCGCTGTCGTCTTCCCTTTGCCGCTTCCCGTATAGACCTGCACGTAACCCTTACCCATGGCGACCCTCCAGGAGCCTCACTATTTCCCTTCTCGCTTCCCCTATAGTCAGCGGGAGCCTTCCGAGGGGGAGATGGTCCTCGTGCTTCAGCCTGTAAATCATCTCGGCTATCTGCGGAAGCCGCAGCCTCACGTGCTCCATTTCCTCAGGGGCGGTGAAGACCTCCTCCGGCGTCCCTCTCCTGACCACCCGGCCCCTGCTCAGTATATAGAGCCTGTCGAGGAAGAGAGGCACGAGGTCTACGCTATGGGTGGCCATGGCAATCGTTACCCCTCTCTCCCTGTTCAGCTTCAGAAGGAGGCTCATCATCCTATACTCGCCCATCGGGTCAAGCCCGGCGGTGGGCTCGTCGAGGAGCAGGATGGCGTGTCCCATGGCCAGAAGGCCGGCAATGCAGATGCGCTTCTTCTGGCCGAAGCTGAGGGTGTGTATCGGTTTATCCCGATACCCCTCCATGTCGACTTCGACAAGCGCCTTCATAACCCTCTCGCCCGTCTCCTCCCTGGAAAAACCCATATTGAGCGGGCCGAAGGCCACGTCCTCGAAGACGGTGGGCGCAAAGAGCTGGTCGTCCGGGTTCTGGAAAATAAGGCCGACCTTGGAATAGATCTCCCTCGGCGAGAGCTTCCTTATGTCGACGCCGTCGAGAAGGACGCTGCCTTTCAAGGGCTTGAGGAGGCCGTCTACGACCTTCAGAAGCGTCGTTTTCCCCGAGCCGTTCGAGCCGAGGACGCCCACGAATTCACCCTTTCTAATGTCGATATTGACGTCGCGCAGGGCAGCCGTGCCGTCGGGGTAGTCAAAGGACTCTATGGCTACATTGAACCTCACTACATCTTCCATAGGACCCCCATAAGGAGAAGGAAGAGGAGGGAGACGGCAAGATGGCTTTTCTTCAACCGCTCCTGGCCCACGTCAGGCATGCTGCCGTCATAGCCCCGCTGGGCCATTGCAACGGCGGCATGCTGGCTGCTGTCGAAGGCCTTGAGCACGAGGGCCGCCGCGAGGGTGCCCAGGGAGCTGACGCCCCGCGTGACGCTGGAGTAGCCCAGGCGGTTTTTCTGGGCGTTGTAAATGACTGCCGCATCTTCGAGGAGGAGGAAGATATAACGGTATGCAAAGAGCGCGGTCTCGACGATGCCCTTCGGGACGCGAAGCCAGGCAAGGGCGCCAAGGAGCCGGGTAAAAGGGGTCGCGAAACCGAGCAGAGCGACCACGGACGCTGCGCTCATTATCCTCAAGCCGAGGAGGAGCCCGTCAACGAGCCCGTCCCTGTAAAGAGAGACCTCCAGTCCGGGGAGACGGAAAGTCCCCATCGGCTCTCTGCCGGAGAGGAGCTTTATGGCGATAACGACGACTGCAATGAAGGCGGGCGCCGAGAACCGCGCCAGCAGCCTCTTGGCCGGTATGTGCATGGAAGCGCAAAGACAAAGGCAGACGGCCGCGGCCGCGGAAGGGAAGAGGATACCCCTGTTGGTCAGAACCATGGAGAGAACGGCTGCGGCGCAGAAGAGCTTGATCCTCGCGTCGACCCTCGCAAGGGGGTGGTTTACCTTTTCCTCGAATAGAAACGTGTGCATATCTACCTTTTCCGGCGCTCCAGGAGCACCCTCCACCAGTATCCCGCCGCAAAGCCGCCTATTGCCCCGGCCGCAAGAAAGGCGAAAAGGGGGAGGTCGCCCATATCGGTCCTTACGAGAGGAGGACGGGGCTCCCTGCCCTGCTCCCTTGCGATACGCCCGACGACTGCTTCGTCCACCCCCTGCCACGCCTTTGATTGCGCCTCCGGACCGCTCAAGGCAAAAGAAGGGACGATAAGCAGCCCGAAGAGGAAAAAGAGGCAGAGGGCAGCGACGATCGGGACCTGCCTTTTTAGGGTCCTGCTCATAGGGAAGCCTCGTTTGCCTTCAGCACCCTCATCTTGACAAGAAGGTCCGGCCGCTTCCGGGCAAGGAGCACCACCACTCCGGCTGTCATGGCCCCTTCGACTATGCCCAAAGGAATTTGGGTGGGCACGAAAGCCGCCGAGATCTTCAAGAAAAGCGGGGTGAACGGCGTGCTTCCCTTCAAGGCGAGGGCCATAATGAGGGAGGTTGTAAGGTAAGTGGCCCAGTCTGCTGCAACGCCTGCCGCGAAGCCGGCGACGGCGAGCCTCGCGCCGCAGGACCGAAGCAGCTTGAACACGACAAAGCCTGTGAAAGAGCCCGCGACGCCCATGGAGACGATGTTCGCCCCTAGGGTGGAGAGACCCCCGTGCGCGAGAAAGAGGGCTTGTATCATCAGGGCGACCGCTGCGACGACAACGCTTGCAGCCGGCCCCAGCAGAATCGCGGAAATAGCGGTCCCGCAGGGGTGCGCGCAGGAGCCGACGACCGGCACCGGGACGGGGATGCAGGATATGATGAAGATGGCGGCCGCCATAAAGCCGGCAAGGGGCTTGTAGGAGAGGTCCGTCTTGGAAGCCTCCTTGAGGCGGCGAAGGCCGAGTGCAAGAAAGGGGACCGCAAGGCAGAACCAGAGCAAAACCCAGCCAAAGGGAAGGACCCCTTCGGAGATATGCATAGCCCTGGCCGCCTGGGGCTGCCCCAGAAGGAGGGCGCAGCCGAAAAGGAGGGCGGCTATGAACCTACGGCGCGAGAAAGCAGTCACGCGCTCTCCTCCTCCGCCATTATGAGCAGGGCGTTGGCGATTGAGACGGCAGCCGGGGTCCCGCCTTTTCTGCTCAGGTTCGTAATGAATGGAAAGGCCTGGGTGGAAAGGAGCGCCTTCGACTCGACGGCCCTCACGAACCCGACGGGCACGCCTACGACAAGGGGCGCCAGGGCGGGCGGGTCGGCGTTAAATATTTCGATCACTTTCAAGAGGGCGGTGGGGGCATTGCCGACGACGACCATACCTATGTTGTCCGGCCGTTCCTTCAGGGCCTTTTCGATCCCCGCCTCAGCCCTCGTCACCCCCGGGGTCAATTCAGGGCCGTCGGCGGGCAGTCCGCACAGCACCGTCCCGCCCCACTTTGCAAGGCGCCGCTTGTTGATGCCGGCCCGCACCATCTCAACGTCCGTAAGTATGTCGCACCCGCCCCTTATCGCCTCGAGGCCCCTCCTGACGGCGTCCGGATGAAAGAAGAGGGTCTCTTTGAACTCGAAATCGGCCGTAGCGTGAATCACCCTTTGGACGATCGGACGCTGCTCCGCAGGCAGGCCGGAGAGGTCTACCTCGCCCGAGATGGTCTCGAAGCTTCGTCTTTCTATCTCTTTCGGGTCGGGCGACGCAGACGCCCCGATCCTCTCCAGGACGATGCGGGCAAGGCCCTCGTGGACGCCGAGGGGCTGGGAATAGATCAATTCCACGCGGGGGTGCTTTTTTCGCGCCTCTGCGATTATGGCCGGGATGTCTTTCGTTACGTGCATGCCCGCATAGAGGAAGAAAGGATGGACGATGATCCTTTCGGCGCCCTCTGCCGCACAGGCATCGATGGCGGCCCCGATATCGGGTGCGACAAACTGCAAGTATGCTGCTCCGACACAGCGGTCCTGACAGCCGGGATGGATCAAGCGATGGAGGAGCGCGCCGATGGCCTCGACGTTGTTTGCGTCCTCCTTGGGGCTGCCGTGCCCGACTAGAATTATTCTTTCCATTGGCTCCAGGTCCTTCCTTTAAGGGCAAAATCGACGAAACGGCCGGATATTGCCTCATTGCTGCCGAAATGGACATGTATGTAGCTTCCTAAAGTGTTCTTGTACCTATACCCTTCGGCTGCCTGCTCTTCGCCCGATCCGTTCTTCACGGCGTAGGCCCGGCCGGGCAGGCTTCCGGGCCCCTCATCAAGCAAGTCCGAATAACGGAACTCATGCCCCCGTAATCGCTCTCCCTTGATGCCGAGGACGCAGTCTTCACGGAGCAGTACCTCCCGGTAGCCGAGGTGAGCGCCTTTCTTTTCCATCACTGCTTCGAAGGGGAAGATGCCCGCTGCCTCGAAGCGCCGGCCCTCGAAGTCCACTATGGACCGGCAGAGGTACATGAGGCCGCCGCACTCCGCGTAAACCGGCCGACCCGCCTCACTCCAGGCCCTGACATCGCGAAGCATCGCCCCGTTTTTGGAGAGCGCCTCTCCATAAAGCTCAGGGTACCCGCCGCCTATATAGACCGCGTCGATAGGCGCCGGAAGGTGGCCGTCCGAAAGGGGGCTGAAAAAAACGATCTCCGCTCCGGCTTTCTTCAAAAGGTCGATGTTGTCCTCGTAATAGAAACAGAAGGCCTTGTCGGCCGCGACGGCTATTCGGACGGAGGGAGCGGCCGGCCCCCGGTCCTGCCCTTCGGAGAGGGCAGAAGGAAAGGTCGAGGCGGACAGGGCCTCAAGGCCGCCGATATCAATATGCTCAAGGACCGCCCGGGAGAGCCCGTCAAGCCCCTCCCGGGAAATCGGCTCTTCATCGGCGACAACAAGTCCAAGGTGCCTGTGGGGTATCTCGAAGCGCCCGTCCCTTGGCAGATAACCGAGGGGCGCGACCCCTTCGACCCCCCGGCAAAGCCGCTCGTAATGGCGGCGAGAGGCAACGCGATTGAAGATGACGCCTTTCAACTCTATGCCGTAGTTCGCCTCCCCCCATTCCCTCATGCCCTTGACGATCGGGGCCGCGCTCTCCGCCATGCCGTAGCCGTCGACAACGAGGACGACGGGGACGGAGAGAACCCCGGCGAGGCGGGCCGTGCTCTCGCTTCCGTCGAAGAGCCCCATGACCCCTTCGATGACCGCCGTATCGGCGTTTGCAGAGTGGAGCGCGAAGGAGTTCCGCACGTATCTCTCACCGCACATCCAGAGGTCGAGGTTGCGCGACGTCCTGCCGGCCGCGAGCCGGTGGAGGCCCGAGTCTATGAAATCGGGTCCTGCCTTGAAGGGCTGTACGACGCGCCCCTTCTTTCTCAGGGCCGCTGCAAGGCCTAAAGCGACAGTCGTCTTGCCGCATCCCGAGTGAGTGCCTGCTATTACAAATGCGCGCATACCTCAGCCATCTCCGAAAGCAAGCGTTCGTTTTCCTCCCTCGACCTCACGGCAACACGCAGGTATGTCCCGTCGAGTCCATCAAAACTTGAACAATCCCTCACGAGGATACCCTTCTTCTCGAGGGCGGCTGCAACCTCCCGCCCCCGGTCCACCTTGAGCAGGTAGTAGTTGGCCCTGGACGGGAGGAAATGGATGCCTATTCGCGCAAGGCCCGCCTCCATAAAAGACTTCTCCCTCTCCATCCCCTTCCGCGAGGCCTCTTCGTAGACCCTGTCTTCCAGGACCGCTGAGCCTGCGTACTGGGCGAGGGCATTGACCGTCCAGGGCTCCTTGTAAGCTTTTATGCGCTCCACCAGGGAAGGGTGAAAGACCCCGTATCCTATCCTCAGGCCGGCCAGCGCGTAGAACTTGGTCATCGATCGGAAGACGACCAGCCAGGGGTTCCGCTCCACTTCTTCCACGACGGACTCGGCCGGGCAGAAATCGATGAAGGCCTCATCGACAACAAGGCAGCAGGAAACCTCTCTTGCCGCACCGGCTATTTCACGCACGGTTTGCTTTTCGACGAGCCGCCCAGTCGGGTTGTTCGGGTTGCAGAGAAAGGCCATGTCGCAAGGTTTCTTCTTTGACCGGCCCGGTCGGCCCCGCGGTCCGTCCCCTCCGGCCATAGCTTCGATGAATTCCTCCGGACGGAGGTCGAAGCTCTCGTCGCCCTTGAGAGCGAAAGTGACTATTTCGCCTGCGCCGCCGTTTCGGCAGGCCCTTTCATATTCACCGAAGGTGGGCGCGGTTATAAGGACCTTTGACGGCCCCAATGCCCTGGGGACGAGGTATATCAACTCCGTGCTGCCGTTTCCGCAGATGACCGTATCGGCCCCGACCCCGAGCCGCCGGGCAATGGAGGCGGCAAGCCCCTCCGAAAAGGGGTCCGGATAGTGGGGGGGGAGGCGGTCGATGCTCCTCTTCATGAGGCGGGCCGCGCTCTCCGGCACACCCAAGGGGTTGATGGAGGCGCTGAAGTCGATGATCCTCTCCGGCGGAATACCCGTTCTCCGGGAGGCCGCGAAAATGTTGCCGCCGTGGACGATCATGCGATCCTCCCCAGGACAAGGACCAAAAGAGCAAGAGCTGCCGTCAGGGAAGCGGCGGTCGCCACCAGTCCGACCGCCCTGTCGGCAGACCGGAGATAATCGGCCCCTTGCTCGTCGCCGATGTGCGGCTTTTCAACAAGGGCGCCGCCGTACATCGAGGGGCCGCCCAGCCTCAAGCCGAGGGCGCCGGCCATCGCCGCTTCGGGCATGCCGCTGTTGGGGCTGGTGTGGTTCCTGCCGTCCCGCCTCATCATGGCCAGGGAACGGCGGGCCGCGGTGACGGCCCGGGAGGGACCGGCCGGGAGGAAATAGAGGAACGCAGCAAGGCCGATGAACAGGCCCGTTATCCTTGCAGGTACATAGTTGGCCCAGTCGTCGAGGCGCGCCGCTGCCCAGCCGAACCTGATATATCTGGCGTTCTTGTAGCCCACCATCGAATCGAGCGTGTTGACCGCTTTGTAGGCCATGGCAAGGGGAAGCCCGCCGACGACAAGGTAGAGCACGGGCGCAACGAAGCCGTCGGACAGGTTCTCCGCAAGGGTCTCCACGGTCGCCCTGAGCACCGCCTCTTCGGCAAGCCCTTCCGTATCGCGGCCCACGATCATGGAAAGCCTCCGCCTTGCGTCCGCCATGCTCTTCACCCTCACTGCCCGGATCACGACGCGGGCGGAGGTGATCAGCGCGCGCAGGGCCAGAGTCGTAGAGACCAGGTAGATGAAGGCTAGAGCGCCGATGAACTCGAGAGGGCGGGCGGAAAAGGAAAGGAGTATGCGGGCTGCCGCAAAGGCCGAAGCCCAGGCTGCGGGCACGATGGCGCATACGAGGAGCACCCCTGCCGCCCTCTCGTGTCTTGCGCCCAGGGAGCACCTAAGCAGTCCCTCCAGTCCCGATGCCGCCTTGCCGATGACCTGCACCGGGTGGGGCAGCCAAGGGGGGTCGCCGATGAGAAGGTCGACGAAGAATGCTGCAGCTAAGTAGGCCGGCGCTATCACAGGTCGAGGACCCTCCTTACGAATTCCATATCCAGGTGCTTCCTCAAAAGGTCTGCCAGTCTGTCCAGCGCTTGGTCTCTCAGAAGGGCGTAACGGGCCGAAATATCGAGGGGCGCCATTCCCTTGCGCGCCCTCAGCCTGTTCAGGAGAGACCTCCTGAAGGCGTCGTTTTCGAAGATCCCGTGGAGATAGGTGCCGAAGCAGTTCCCCCGCGCAGAGCCGTCAAGGACCGGCGCGCCTTCTTTCGCGCCGGCCTGCCCGGAGAGCCGTCTTATCTCGAAGAGGCCTATATCGCCTGTGCTGTCCCCCATGTGGATCTCGTATCCCTTCATGCGCCCCGCCTCTCCCGAAGTGACGCCCAGGAGCCCCCGCACCATCCTCGCCTCCACCTGGCAGGTCGTCTTGGTCCGGCCGAAGACTGTCTCTATGTCGAGCAAGCCTAGGCCGTCGACTTCCCCGTGCTCGCTCTCGACGCGGTCGGGATCGTAGATCTTCCTGCCCGCCATCTGGTAACCGCCGCAGATTGCCGCAACCCCGGCGCCCCTGTCCAGGGCCGTCCTGATGCTCCTGTCGATCCCCAGTTCGAAGAGAAAGAGCAGGTCCTTTACTGTGCTCTTCGAGCCCGGTATGAGCACAAGGTCGGCATTCTCTATGTCGATCCCGTTCGTCGAATAGATCAGCTCAACATCAGGCTCGCACAAAAAGGGGTCGAAGTCGGTGAAGTTGGAGATGTACCGGAGACGTACCACTACAATCCTGAGCGAGCCGTCCCCTCTTGCCGCGGCCCCGTTTCTGAGCGCCAGGCTGTCTTCCTCGGGCAACCCCATTTGCACGAAGGGGAGGACGCCTATGACCGGCCTGCCCGTCCGCGCCCTTATCATCTCCAGGCCCGGCGCGAGCACTGCCATGTCTCCCCTGAACTTGTTGATTATGAAGCCCTTGATTCGCCTTGCATCCTTCCCGAGGAGCTTCACGGTCCCGTAGAGCGAGGCGAACACGCCCCCTTTGTCGATGTCCCCTACGAGGAGCACCGGCGCCCCGGCGAGTCTCGCCGCTGCCATGTTTACGATGTCCACGTCGGCCAGATTGATCTCGGCCGGGCTCCCCGCTCCCTCCATCAGGATAAGATCGTAGGCCTTCGAAAGGCGGCCATAGGATTCTCTCACCGCCTCCCATGCTGTTTGTCTGAAGCCGTAGTACTCCCTGGCGGACATGTGGCGGTAAGGGCGGCCTTGGATTATAACCTGCGAACCCATCTCGCCCGAGGCCTTGAGGAGCACCGGGTTCATGTCCACGGTCGGCGGCACGCCGGCGGCCTCCGCCTGGAGTACCTGGGCGCGCCCTATCTCACCTCCGTCGGCAGTGACGAACGAGTTGAGGGCCATATTCTGGGCCTTAAAGGGTGCGACCCTCACGCCCTCGTCCCGGAAGATCCTGCACAGACCCGCGACCAGGAGGCTCTTGCCCGCGCCGGACCCTGTGCCCTGCACCATAAGCGCTTTCGCCACCTTACCCTCCGGATGGGAGAGGCCCCTTCACCCGGGTACCTCGCCCGAGACGCCTGCCTCGCTGAACGTCGCCATCTCCCTGTATATCTTAAGGCCGCCTTCGATCAGGAGCATCGCCAGGGCGGCGCCCGTGCCCTCGCCCAGCCTCAGGCCGAGGTCGAGGATGGGGACCATACCCATCTTTTCGAGCATGGCCTTGTGCCCTATCTCTACGGAGTTGTGGGCCGCGAACATGTAGTCTGCCGCGCGAGGCTCCAGGGCGTAGGCAATGAGGGCGCCCGCAGTCGAGATTAGGCCGTCGATGACGACAGGTACCCTCTTTGACGCAGCGCCGAGGATCAAACCGGCTATGCCTCCTATCTCGGCGCCGCCGACCTTTGCAAGCACGTCCAGGGGGTCGTTGGGATCGGGGTTCCGCAAGGCTATGCTCTCCTCTATGACCGCGATCTTCTTGGCAAGCCCTCCGTCCGATATACCCGTCCCCCTGCCCGTCACCTCCGCTACGCCCCTTTTCGTGAGCACGGCTGCAATGGCGGAGGATGGTGTCGTATTGCCGATGCCCATGTCTCCCGTGCCGAAGAGGCCGTATCCCTTTCCGGCATACTCGGCGGCAAGGTCGATGCCTACCTTCAGGCACTGCTCGGCCTCGCCCCTGGTCATTGCCGGTTCCTTGAGCATATTCCTCGTTCCCTTCACAACTTTGCGTATAAGGAGTCCGGGCGTCTCGGGGAACTCGTAATCAACGCCTATATCCACGACGACCACCTCGGCCCCCGCGTGGCGGGCGAGAACGTTTATCCCCGCGCCGCCGTTAAGGAAGTTGAAGACCATTTGAGGCGTTACCTCGCTCGGGTATGCGGATACACCCTCGGCAACCACGCCGTGATCGCCGGCAAAAGTAAAGACCACCTTCCTGCCGAGGGCCGGCATCGTCTGCCCGGTAATCGAGACGATCCTCCGGGCAAACTCCTCGAGCCTGCCAAGGCTCCCTACCGGCTTAGTGAGATCGTCGAGCCTCGCCTGGGCCTTCTCCAATAATCGACTGTCCGCCGGGACGATCTCCGGCACAAATCCCATGCCTTCCCTTTCCATGAAGTCTCCTTTTTCCGCGCCTTCCCGGTAGCGCTCTATTTGACCTTCACCGGCACTCCCGCCACCATCATGTAGACCTCTTCCGCAAGCCGGGCAATGGCCTGGTTCAGCCTTCCGGCCATGTCCCTGAACTGCCTGGCCGTCTCGTTTTCGGGCACTATCCCCATACCGACCTCGTTGGAGACTACGTAAACCTGCACTCCGCTGTCGAGCGCAGCAAGGGCGCCTAAAAATGCCTCTTCCGCCTGCGCCGCGTCAAGGCCGCCGCAAAGAAGGTTCGAAAGCCAGAGGGTCAGGCAATCGACAACCACGACCCTTGCCCCCCCGCAGCTCCTGATAGCCCGGTCCAGATGTACCGGCTCCTCAAGAGTATCCCAGGCGCTGCCCCTCTCGGCCTTGTGCTTCTCGATCCTTTCCGCCATCTCTCCGTCGAGGGCCTGGGCCGTTGCTATATAGACCCTCCTGCCGGAGCCTGCCGCCTTTGCAGCCCCGGCGAGGGCGAAGGAGGTCTTGCCGCTCCGCGACCCGCCGATGACAAATACCAATTTGCCCATCCTTCCTCCGACAAAAAAAATCCCCAAAGCACCATTGCTTTGGGGATTGCACCCTGATTTACTTCATCCCCGCCTTCCAAGCCGCGAGAAGGCACTTGTCTCATTGCGTTTCAGGCAGGTCTTCTGGCTCTCCCGACCTCTGCCGGCCTTCCCGTCCCCGATCCTGAGGCAGTGGCTTATTCGGCAGAGGCTGCTGTTTCCGGGATTACAGCGGCGGGACCGCTCCTGAGTTCCACAGGATTCCCTATTAAGTCGCTGCACCTGAACGCAGTTATCTTTTATCTTGTACAACAGAAGGGGACGCTTGTCAATAATTAATCGGCATGGAAGAAGAAATCCGCCATTCTTCCGTTGTCTTTCGCGGTCTAAAATCTTAGACTATGAACAGAAAAACAAGGCCGACGGGAAAGGCAGCGCTGACGCCCGAAATGGGCGACACGAAAAGAATTCACCGAATAACTTGCAAAGGAGGGCCAGGTGGCGACAGAATACGAAAAATGGTTTCGCGAGATGCAGGTAAAGAGGACAATCGAGGCTTTGAAAAAAAACAACTTTGACGCCAGGTTCGCCCAAGACTCGTCTGACGCCCTGAAGCAGGTCTTCTCGATGATGCCTTCAGGCTCGACGGTCGGCCTCGGCGGATCGATGACCCTCAGCCAGATCGGCTTCTTCGATGAGGCAAAGAAACACCCGCTGACCCTTCTTAATCCGGGAACTCCGGGATTTTCACCCGATGATGCCCTCAACATGCGAAAGGCGATCCTCACGGCCGACGTCTTCCTGGCGAGCTGCAATGCCGTTACCGAGGACGGGAAGCTGTACAACGTCGACGCCTCCGGAAACCGGGTGGCGGCTATGACTTTCGGTCCGAAAAAAGTGATCCTCGTATGCGGTGTAAATAAGATCGTCAAGGACATTGCCGAGGCGGAGGTGAGGGTAAGGGAATGGACGGCTCCGATGAACGCCAGGCGGCTCACATACAAGACCCCCTGCGCTGAGACGGGCGAGTGCGTAGATTGCTCCTCTCCACAGCGGATATGCAACGTCTATGTGGTCTTCGCCAAAAAGCCCGCGCGGACGGACATGACGGTCCTCATCGTCGGAGAGGCCCTGGGCTTTTGAAAGGCCGGCCTAAACGATCTTCGTGAATGTATGCGTCTGGGCAGCCCTCTGCTTTGCTACCTCGCTGCACTGGGCCAGGTAGTTCTTCAAAAGACCGCTGGTTGCCCCTTCGGGGCCTGACACCGGCCCTGCGCCCGAGGTGAGGAAATCGACCAGGGACGAGGTGGCGCCGGAGAAAAGGCTGCCCGAACCGCCAGACGACAGGGCCGCCGAGAATTCGCTCTGGCTGATAACGCCGTCATTATTCGTATCAAGCTTCGCGAACGCCTGGTCGAGGGTGGGGCTTCCCTTGGGTGACCCGGCCGGGTGCTTCCTGCCGGCCGATAGGGCCGCCGTCATCTCCGCCTTGTCGATCACGCCGTCCCCGTTCGTATCGAATCTGCGAAACAGGATCTGGCGCATCTGGGACATTGCATCAGCACCGGTCATACCCGTGACACCGTCGATCATGACACCCTCCTGCGGCCGCCCCCCTTTCCGAGGGGACAGCTCGCGTCATGATCTGCAAGATCAGGGCCACGAGTTTTGAGCGAAAACAGGGCAAAATGCGCGTCATGGCAGCGGAAAAAAATTCCACAGGGGGAAAAGGGTTCCCCTTTGTCGCTAGGGTCCCCTTCCCGGTCCCTGTAAAGGGCGAGGGTCGGGGTCCCCCAGCGTAAGCGCATTTGAAAATACTCCGTTTAATAGTAGCCCTAACACCGCGCCGACTATAGGCGCGGCCCATGAGATTCGCTTCGCTCCGCTGTTCTTCCCCGACCCTTTTTCTTTGTTTGCTTCTTTTGTGTTACCTTCAGTCTTTCCGTCCATCCCGGCAAGGCCCTCCGGCGAATTCCCTTCGCCCCAACACTTCTCCCAGGCCCTGCCTCTTTTCAGTCTCTTCTCTTTTTCTCTTCTTAGTCTCTTAGTCTCTTGCTATATAGACGGCAAGGCCCTTCCGGAGTATTCCATTTGCGCCATTAATCTAGACTCTCCTAGGGAAGGATCTCACAAGAGGATTCCATCAAGGCTTGGTGCTCCACTAGAGCGACCCGCATCGGAAGGGTAGAACTAAACGCGCCCGTTATCCGCAAGCCGCTTCCGCTTTCGCTCCCGGCGGCTCCTGACCTCTATCGATCCTAGCTTTACCTCACTTAATGGAGAGGAATCGAAACGGGCGCGTTCTTACGTTCTACCCTTCAGCTTGTTTCAGCGGGGTGCCCGTGTCATACCACCTGGCGACGGGAACGAGACCATCCTCACGGGCCGCAACGCGCTTATGGAATACTTCCGGAAGACCCTTCCCTCTAGCCCTTAAAGCAGTTGTAGTTTCTTTACCCCGGACGGGAGGACCTTTTCTTCTTAGCGAACATTCGCGGGAGGCCTTGGTTGCTACCCGTGGTTCACTGTGGTACCACGCAAGGCAAGGGGCTCTGCCACGGGTACCCAGCTTAAGACATCCATCCGCAGGGAGCGGTGCACTTCCATAGAAGAACAAAACAATAGTGGGGCGGGCCTGGGGTTAGATAGTAAAAGTATGCTGCGGGTATGAAAGCCTGTTATTCGGTAAGTGTGTGCGTTGGCGGGCCCGGGGGGCCACAGATTCGCATGTCTAAAGCGGAAGGCAAGCCTTCTGACGAGAGATACGTTATTCTAGTACAGAAGCTCCATGTACCACTAGACAAACGAGATACCCACATAGGTCGCGAGTTAAGAATCTGAGCGGGGGGAGACCCGGGGCACCCACGCCGGTGGCGTGGGTCGTCGGGTAAGGCCGGTTGCCACCCGCCTGTGGACGGCGGGTACCCGGCTACCATTGGGAGCGGAAGAATAAGGTGCGAGCGGCCGGGGGGTTCTTGCACAAGTTCGTACGGTACCATTGGAAGTCAGGAGAAAACGGTGCGAGCGGCCGGGGGGGATTTGGTGGGGGTCTTTAACAGAAGTCAGGAGAAAACGGTGCGGCCGGGCGGTCCCCCGAACACACTATATCCGGAACAGCCCTTATGTCCGCCACTACGTGATCAGCCCCCGCTCTCTCCAGGTCCGCCCGTGAGGCTTTGCCTGCGAGCACCCCGACGGTGCGCAGGCCCAGCGCCTTGCCAGCGAGCATGTCGGTCGGGTGGTCGCCGACGACCAGGGCTTGGCGCGCCTCAACGCCCAGCGCCGCTAGGATGGCTTTGAGATGGCCCGGCTTCGGTTTTACCTCCCGGACGTCGTCCCTTGTCGCCAGGGCATCAACGTAAGCTGCTGCGTCCGGAAAGACCTTTGCCACTCCCTCGGTGCAGTTCCTGGTGATGACCCCGATCCTCAGGCCCTGACCCCGCAGGGTGCCGAGCACGCTCCTGGTGTAAGGATAAACCTCCTTGCCCCTTGCACCTTCTACTTCCATTTCCTGAAGTCTGGCCAGAGCCTCGTCACTGAAGGCAGGCCCCCCGTTGTCGAGCATCCGTCCCAGCTCGTCGATCATCTCGAGGATGTACAGGCCGTCGAGACGGCGGATAAGGTCGGGGGAGGCGTATTTCTCCGCTATCTTCTCGATCGCCTTCCTCATCCCGGCGAAGTCGAGGGTTTGCTCGGTCAGGGTTCCGTCAAAGTCAAAGATAACGGCCGCGATCATCGACCCTCCCCGACGTAGGACGCGGTCCCGACGTGGAATAGACCCTTCGTCGTAAGCCTCAGGTGGGGGATGACGGGCAGCGATATAAAAGACATCTGGAAGAAGGGGTTCTTCATCCGCACGCCCATTCGTTTTACCAGCCCGTCGAGCTCCCGCTCCCTCTCAAGGAGAGACGGGGCATCGAGGTGCGAGATAATTCCGAAGTACGGCATGGGCAGAACGAGGGCGGACCCCATGTGCGACGCCGCCATACCGCCTCCGGAAGCACGAAGCAGATCGAAGACCCGGCGAATATCTTCCCCGTTGTCTCCGACGATGACGAGGTTATGGCTGTCGTGGGCATAGGTAGTGCCTAGAGCTCCCGCCTTAAGGCCGAATCCGTGGACGAGCCCGAAGCCGTAAGTCCGCTCCGCCCTATACCGGTCGAAAACATAGGCAAAGACTAGGTCCCTCTCGTGATCGCAAGTGATATGGCCGCCCTCGGTCCGGGCCTCGACAACCAGGTCGTCCGTGATGATAGTGCCCTCCCTGACGCCGATTGCACGGACTTGCCCTGCTTTCGCTTTTCTTCGCAGGCCGTCCCTCGGAAAGGGCGCCAGTCTGAGCCTTGAAAATGAAGGAGCCTCGCCTTGCGCCTTTGCTGTGATGCCCTCCCCCTCCCTGTAGACCACCTTTCCGTCCTTGACCGTCGCCCGTACCCGCATCCGCTCCGGCCTGTCGAAGACTACGAGGTCCGCCTTTCTTCCGAGGGCAAGAAGGGCCCGGTCGACCAGGCCGAAGTAGACGGCGGGGTTCGTAGTGACGAGCCTGACCGCCCTGAACAGGGGCACCTTCGAGGCTATGAGCCGGCTTACCAGCCGGTCGAGGTGGCCCGATTCAAAGAGGTCCCTTGCCGAGATGTCGTCCGTGCAGAGGGAGAGGCCGGGCAGGTTGCCGGGCCGCACGAGGTCGAGCAGGTTATCCAGGTCCCGGCTCGCAGACCCCTCCCGCAGGAAAAGGTGCATGCCCCGCCTCAGTTTCTCCCTGCCCTCGGCGGCAGTCGTGCTCTCGTGGTCGGAATAGATGCCGGCCGACATATAACTGTCGAGGTCGTTGCCGGTAAGGCCCGGTGCGTGGCCGTCGACCGGTTTACCGGCAAAAAGCTCTATTTTCCTCATGACCGCCTTCCGCCGGGAAATAACGGCCCTTACGTCCATCACCTCTCCAAGGCCGATTATCCCCGCCGTTTTTCTGAGCCGCCTCAGCTCGCGCACGCCTATCGAGCCGGCCCCGGCCTCGAAGGGGCATGAAGGCACGCAGGAGGGGGCCATGACAAAAAGGTCAAGGGGGAGTCTGTCGAAGAGCGAGAGATACCATTTAAGCGCATCTATTCCGCCCGCGTTTGCCGCCTCGTGGAGGTCCGTTACTATAGTTGTCGTACCCCTAGCGAGAAAAGCCCTGAAGTAGTTGATGGGCAGGAGGTGGAGACCCTCCACGTGCAGATGGCTCTCGATGAAGCCGCAAGAGACGTAGCAGCCTTCGGCGTCGATGACCTCCCGGGCTTCGGTCCCCGAAAAAGAGAGGATCTTCCCACCCTCGATGGAAAGATCCCTCCTTTTACCTCTCTCTCTCAGTGGATCGACAAGAATACCGTTCTTTATCAGAAGGTCGGCTATTCGTGCTATGAGAGGTCTATCCTTTTTACGTCGATAATATTCGGCAGAGACGCGATTTCCTTAAGCGCTCCGTTATCTAACTCCCCGTCCAAATCGAGAAGGCACAGGGATAGGCCTCCCCGGCTTTCCCTGCCGAAATGCATGCCGGCAATGTTTATCTCCTTTTTCGCCAGAACGGAACCCATTCCTCCGATAATGCCCGGCTTATCGTAGCTCAGGACAAAAAGCACGTTCCCGGCAAGGTCGGCGTCGACGGGGATATTATTCACCTTTATGAGCCTCGGCTCCTTCTTACCGAGGAGAGTCCCGTAAGCCACGTTATCGCCCTTCTTCCCTTTCAGCTTTATGCCGAGCAATGTAGTGAAATCGTCATGCTCTTTCTCTTTGATCTCCTTGATCTTGATGCCCCGCGATTGCGCAAGCAGGCGGGCGTTGACGTAGTTCACGCCCATGACGTGGGGCGAGAGTATGCTCTTTACGATGCCTTGGGTCAGTATCTTCGTCTCCACGTCGGCAATGGCCCCCCTGTACTCAATCTCCACCTGCTTGATGGGGGGCTCGGTGATAAGGGAGACGAATCGCGCCAGCTTCTCGGAGAGGGCGAGATACGGGGAAAGCTGCCCCAGGACTTCCATCGAGACAGGGGGCGCATTCACGCTGTTCTTTATGACGCCGTTCAGGACATAGTCGGTGATCTGGTTCGCGATGTCGATGGCCACCTTGCTCTGCGCCTCTTTTGTCGAGGCACCGAGATGCGGCGTCGCAATAACCTTTTCCGAGGCGACGAGGGGGTGATTGCGGGGTGGCGGCTCCTGTTCGAAAACGTCCAGCGCCGCCCCTGCCACCTGCCCTTCTTCAATCGCCTGGTACAGGTCTTTCTCGTTCACGATGCCTCCCCTGGCCGTGTTGATGATGAAGACACCCTTTTTCGTCTTGGCCAGCCTGTCCTTGTTGAGGAGGTCCTTCGTATCCTTGAGCATGGGCACGTGAACGCTGATAAAATCACTCCTCGAAAGGAGCGTGCCGAGGTCGACGAGCTCTATGCCCTTCTCGGCCGCCACTTCCTTCGACACGTACAGGTCGTAGGCTATGACCTTCATACCGAGGGCAACAGCCTTCTCAGCCACGATCATCCCTATGTTCCCTATGCCGATGACGCCGAGGGTCTTTCCGTACACCTCCACGCCCATGAGCAGCTTCTTTTCCCACTTCCCTTCTTTCATCGTGCGGTCAGCGAGAGGGATCTTCCTGGCGAGGGCGAACATGAGGGCGAGGGCATGTTCGGCTGCCGCAAGGGCGTTGCCCTGGGGGGTATTCATTACAACGATGCCCTTCTCGGTGGCAGCCTCGACATCCACGTTGTCAACGCCTATGCCCGCCCTTCCTATCACCTTCAGTTTGTCCGCCTTCTCGATGATATCCCTCGTGACCTTCGTCGCGCTTCTGACCACAAGGGCATCGTATCTTCCGATAATAGCCTGCAGGTCTTCCTTTTTCAGGTCCGTTTTCACATCAACGTCTAAGTTGCTCGACCTCAGGATATCGACCGCCTTGTCGGACATGGCGTCTGCAATCAATATCTTCATGGGCATCTCCTTTTATTCGTCTTTCAAGGAGTCGGTCGCGGCTGCCACGCCCTTCCCCATCTCGAACTTGTACCCGAGGTCCCGCAGCGTGAACTCGAGGGCCGCTATGGCGGTGATCACGTCGTACTTATCGGCATATCCCAGCGTAGCAATCCTGAAGATCTTGCCTTTCAGCTGGTCCTGCCCGCCGGCTCCGGTGACGCCGTACTTCTTCCACAGGGTCTTGTAAATAGCCTGCCCGTCGATGCCGTCGGGTGCAAGAATGGCGGTGACGGCGGGGCTGGGGGATTTTGCGAACACTTTGAGACCGAGGGCCATGGCGCCTTCCCTTGTAGCCTTCGCCAGCTTGTCGATCCTCCGGTAGATGTTATCCAGACCCTCCTTCCTTATCATGCGCAGAGATTCCATTAAGCCGATGATCAGCGAAATGGCAGGAGTGAAATTCGTTTGGTTCTTCTCCAGGTTTGTGCGCTCCTTTGCCCAGTTGAAATAGAACTTGGGCAGCTTCGACGTCTTGTTGAACTCCCAAGCCTTATCGCCGACAGCAGCAAAGGCGAGGCCGGGAGGGAGCATGAGCGCTTTCTGTGAGCCGCCAACCAGGACATCGATATTCCAAGCGTCCGAGGGCAGCTCGAAGACTCCCACGCCCGTAATGCCGTCGACCACCATGAGCGTGTTCGGGTAGCTCTTCACGATGGCAGCGACCTCCTTCACCGGGAACCTGACACCCGTCGACGTCTCCGTCGCCTGCATGTACACCGCCTTCGCATCGGGGTTCGCCTTGAGGGTCTTCTGGACAATTGCCGGATCGAGAGCATCGCCCCAGGGAAGGTCTATATTGATGGCCTCGACGCCGTAAGCCTTGCATATATTTGCCCAGCGCTCTCCGAACTTCCCGCTCCTTATACATATGGCCCTGTCGCCGGGGGAAAGGGCGTTCGTGACGGCGCTTTCCATTGCCCCCGTACCGGACGACGCAAAGATGAGCACCTCGTTCTTCGTACCGAAGACGTGCTTCAGGTTCTCCCTTACTTCCTCCACGACCGCCTCGAAGAGCGGGTTCCGGTGATGGATGATGGGTTCGGCCATTTTCATGAGCACTCCGGGCGGAATTGCAGTAGGGCCCGGCGCGAGCAAATATCTTTTATCCATAATATCCCTCCTTGGTTTCTCTACAGCTATACCGGGGCTATCGCATAGGCACCTGTTTGTCCCCTGCGGCGAAACGGAGCGCGACACCGAAGCGCACTACCCGGTCTTACCCGTGAGAAGGTAAGTTAACTCAGGCACAGATTCTCAGGCAACCTGCAACTTTTGATACTGTTTTCGATATTACCTGATTCCTCGGTTCTTTAGCAATATATTTTAGAAGATTTGATTAAAAAACGCCAAGAAAAACGGTCGGGGGCTAAAAACCGGGGGTCGTTCAATCCCTGGCCGCACCTTCGAAAGCAAGACAGTCCTCACATAACCGAAGCTTGTATACGGCAAAATTACCCGGGCTCTCCCCGGAAAAATTTGCCGCAGGCGCCGGATGTGGTATTATATTTGTGTAATGAACAGAATCTACTTCGATCACGCAGCAACTACACCGTGCGACCCAAGGGTCATCGAGGCTATGGCCCCCTATCTTGCCGTAAACTTCGGAAACCCCTCTTCAATCCTTGTCGAGGAAGGGGCCGAGCCGCAAAGGGCATTGGGTGAGGCGAGGGCCAAGGTCGCCCGTCTTCTCAACGCGGTGCCTGAAGAGATCATCTTTACCGCATCGGCTACCGAGTCGAACAATCTGGCAGTAAAGGGACTTGCCCTGGCAAACAGGCATAAGGGCAACAGGATCCTATTTTCCGATATCGAGCACTATTCGGTCATGAACCAGGCAGATTCCTTGAAGGGTCTCGGCTTCGACGTCGACTACTTAAGGGTCGATCCATACGGCGTGGTCGACCTCGAAGACCTGAAGAAAAAAGCGACACCGGGGACCATTCTCGTCTCCGTGATGCACGCCAACCTGGAAATAGGCACTATCGAGCCGGCCAGGGAGATCGGTCTTTTTCTCAGGGAGAGGGACATTCTCTTCCATTCGGACGGGGCGGGCACCTGCGGGCAGATACCGGTGGACGTAGCCGATCTCACCGTCGATTCAATGACCGTCTCCGCTCATCAGTTCTACGGTCCCAAGGGCGCCGCAGCCCTTTATCTCAGGAAGGGCGTCCCTTTGCGGCCTATCCTTCAGGGGGGCTACCAGGAAATGGGCTACAGGGCAGGCACTGAGAATGTGCCGGCTATTGTGGGCCTGGGCGAGGCAAGCCGCATCGCGGTCTCAGAGATGGCGGAAAGGGTGGAAAGGCTGACTTCCCTGGGACGGAGACTCTGGAAGGGGATAGAAGAGGAGATAGATTACCTTCACTTTACGGGCCATCCCGTCAGGAGGCTGCCGGGCCACGTCAGTTTCTGGATAGAGTACGTCGAGGGTGAATCGCTTCTCTTGTGGCTCAATCTGAACGGCATTGCGTCGGCGAGCGGGAGCGCTTGCGCCTCCAACGTGCTTGCCCTGGATGAAACCGGCCTCAAGGCATCCCACGTGCTCACGGCCGTGGGCGTGCCGCCGGAGATATGCCACGGCTCCATCGCATTCACCCTGGGCAAGGAGAACACGGAGGCAGAGGTCGACTTCACCCTTTCCGCCCTGCCCGGCATAGTCGAGAAACTGAGAGAGATGTCCCCTCTTTACCAAAAAGCACGAGGAGGTAAGTAATGGCACAGGGACCATACAGCGACAAGGTCATGGACCACTTTATGCACCCGCGGAACATGGGTGAGATAGAAGATCCGAGCGGCGTGGGCGAAGTGGGAAACCCCGCCTGCGGCGATGTGATGCGACTCTATCTTAAAATCGAAGACGGCACGATCGTCGATGCCAAGTTCAAGACATTCGGATGCGGAGCCGCAATCGCGTCTTCCAGCATGACTACGGAGCTTATCAAGGGCAAATCGGTCGAAGACGCCCTTCGCCTGTCGAACGAGGCGGTCGCCGAGGCGCTTGGAGGGTTGCCGCCGGCAAAACAGCATTGTTCGGTTCTCGCCGAAGAGGCACTCCAGGCCGCCCTCGACGACTACAAGAAAAGACAGCAGGGCGGATAAAGCCTGCCTTCAAATTGGCCTTTCCAAGCGCCCGGAGACCGGGCGCCTTTTCTTTAAGGCTGCCGCGATAAAGTTATGTTCGGGCTGACAAGACTTTGGCGGGCTCAGTGCAAATTCGTGCTGCCTGTCAGCCGGCTGCGGACGAAAAGGATGTGCTGCCGGAGAACGTAGAACTGGTCACCGAAGGACGCCGGTACTTTCATTTTATCGACTTGCGCCTCAATTTGATTGCACCGCTGCAGCAGTTCTTCCCTCTTCCCGGCCCGCAGAGGCGGTATCGCATCCTTTTCGAGCATCAGCAGCACGTTGTACCACCGGTAGATGCGCGACCTGATTCGCCAATTATAGAGCCTGGGAATGACCCGCAGTACCGGGATCAATAATACTAAGGTCGGTACAAAGACTACCAGGATACGGTTCACCAGGCTTGCCCAGCGGAACGGAAGCAGCCTGTAGAGGAAGCTCCTGCCCGATTTGTAGAATCGGGTCGCGTCCTCGCTTATACGGAATTCATGCTCCAGTCCGGCAGGAAACTCGCCCTGCCGTTTGAGTAAACCGGCCTTTCCATGGACCTCCGTCGCTGCCTCAAGGAGCAGGTCGCACAGCGCAGGATGCAGAGTGGGGCGTGCAATGAGCTCTACCGTAGGACCGATAAGGGAGACGTCGTGGTCGGGAATATCCTTTCCTATATCGAAGGACCCTCTCGGAAGGTTGAACTTGTTCAAATAGGTGATTCGACGGGTATAGGCATCGGCCTGGATGAAATCGATAATGTGGACCCGAGGCGCGAGTAGGAGCTTGCGTATGGTCTGGACCGAGGCTGAATCTCCCATTAGGAAAACCGCGTCGACGCGACCGTCCATCAGGGCTTTCGCTGCGTCCTCGGCCTCCAGATCGGACAGGGTCGTGGTGCCGCCCGATTCGATGCCGTTTTCAGCAAGCAGCCTCAAGGCAAGGGACCGCGTTCCGCTGCCCGCCGGGCCGATGGCGAGCCTTTTGCCCTTCAGCCGGGAAAGCAAATCCACAGGCGCCTCGCCTCGGTTGAAGACAAGGAGCGGCTCATAAGAGATGCTCCCTAGAGAGACCACTTTATCGATATCGAGCCCCTCGGCAACACCGCCCTGGACGAAACCTATGTCGACGCGGAAGGAGGGGTCAAGCAGCCTTTTGAGATTCTGCTGCGAGCCCTCCGACGGCAGGACCTTCAACGTAACCCCGTTGCGTGCCAGTATCTTGCGGTATCTCTCGGCACTGGACCTGAATATGCTCCCTTCGGGACCGCTGGTGATAACAATGGTACGGGGTGGAGCCGAATGAAAGAACCAGAAAACGGCTAAAACCAAGACGAGGACGACGAACAGGAGAATACCCAATAATACCGGGCGGCTCACCCAGACGGTGTCCGTCATGACCGCTTGAAACCGTGCAAAACGCAGTTTCCCGAATATTCCCATTACCTCACCGCATCCCATCACTCAGGCAGAGAGCAGACATCAGAAGACTGCCGCGCCCGTCTTCGCTTCTTTTCCGGACCGATCCCCTCAGCCATAACTGCCCGATACTCGCTGAACCACAACCGCCGCCGGAGCGCCAGGCTCCTCGTGCTCCGAGTAACATTATAACAATGCAGTCGAAAGGCGAAAAGGGATTTTGTTGCCCCCCACGAGACGGGGGACCCTCCGCTTATGTCTATCGATGGGACGACAGCGCCTCGGTCGTCCCTAATGGGTAACCCGGACCCTCGGCAAAAGTCAAGGCCCCGGCACAATAGAAGGGACGGGGCAAAGTAACAAGGAGGGGTGACGTTAGGCGCGAACTGACCCGGCCGGACGCCACCGCCCTACTCCGCCGCGGGAGGGCTGCCCCTTTACTTCAGGCCGTTTATAAGATAAATTGATGCACTTATTATGCGAAGGCTGGTCGTACGGGTGTGGGAGGGAGAGGCGCCTCTTGCGGGGGTCCTTCTCTTTTTGCCCCTCTTTGCCCTCTCCTGCCTTTACAAGGTCTGCCTTGCGGCCAGGGAGCTCTGCTATGCCACAGGGCTTGCGGTGGTCGGGCAGGCTCCGATCCCGGTAATAAGTGTGGGCAATATTTCCCTCGGAGGGACAGGTAAGACCCCCGTGGTCGAGCGCCTTGCGAGGGAACTCAAAGAAAAGGGGTTTCGCCCCGGGATCGTGATGCTCGGGTACGGGAAGAAGAGGAAGGGCGCCTTTGCCGTCGATGTGAAGAAGGACACGGCTGAAAGCGCAGGAGACGAGGCGATCATGCTGGCCAGACGGACCGGTCTGCCGGTGCTTGTGGGAAAGAAGAGAAGCAAAAGCATACTAAAGGGCGTCCGTGATTTCGGCATAGATGTGGCCATTTTCGATGACGGCGCCCAAGTGCGCAACGTGCGGAAGGACGGGCAGATCATAATACTGAATGGTCGGGCGCTCTCTTCGGCCCTCCGTCTCTTTCCTCTCGGCGCTTTACGGGAACCCCTTGAAATGGTGAAGAAAGCCGATATAATATTGGTCAACAAGGGCGAGCTGGACAGCCGCACAAAGACCCTGACGGCCGGTATGCCCACGTTTCGCGTCCGGTACCGGCCCTTGCACCTATGCAGGTTGCGGGACCTTGCAATGGTCGATTACCGGCTGGTGCGGGGGAAAAGGGTACTAGCCTTTGCCGGAGTGGGCGATAATCAATCCTTCTTCGGGCTTCTTCGGGACATCGGCGCGGACGTGGTCAGGACTCTGGAGTTCCCGGACCACTACCGCTACCGGAGAAGGGACGTTGTGCGAATCGAATCCTTTGACGATGTGGAGATGGCTATAACAACCGAGAAGGACGCAGTCAGGATCGAGGGCATGGAAAGGGGAGATAATATCTTCTATCTCAGCATCGAGGCGGATTTCGACAACCCGAATGAGCTCATAGAGCGGGTGTGCGAGAAGGCGAGGAAATAAAATGACACAGCGCGTATTTATTTTCGATACTACTCTGAGGGACGGAGAGCAGTCGCCGGGCAACACGATGAACGCGCAGGAAAAGATCAGGGTCGCCAAGCAGCTTGAAGCCCTGGGCGTCGATATCATCGAGGCCGGCTTCCCTATCGCCTCGGAGGGGGACTTCGAATCGGTCAAGCAGATTGCCGAGGTAGTGAAAGGCAGCCAGGTTGCCGGTCTTGCCAGGGCTAATTTCGAAGACATCGACCGAACCTGGGAGGCGGTGAGGGGCGCGGTGAACCCCCGGATCCATACCTTCATCTCTACATCCGATATCCATCTGAAGTACCAGATCAAGAAAAGCCGGGACGAAGTGCTCAAACTAACCGAGGATTCGGTCAAAAGAGCGAAGAAATACACGGACAACGTGGAGTTCTCCGCCATGGACGCCACGAGGAGCGACTGGGACTATCTCTGCAAAGTCTTCGCCATCGCCATCGAAGCCGGGGCAAATACGATAAACATCCCGGACACTGTCGGCTACGCGGTCCCCGACGAATTCGGCGCCCTGGTCCGGTATGTCATGGAGCACGTCCCCAATATCTCGCAGGCCGTCGTGAGCACCCACTGCCACAACGACCTGGGCCTTGCCGTCGCTAACTCCATCGCAGGCGTCAAGGCGGGCGCGAGGCAGGTGGAGTGCACCATCAACGGAATAGGCGAGCGGTCGGGCAACGCGGCCCTCGAAGAGGTCGTTATGATCCTGAGGACCCGCAAGGACCTCTTCTCCTTTGACACCGGCATAGTAAGCGAGAAGATCTATCCGACGAGCAGGCTTATCACGTCGGTCACCGGCGCTCCCGTGCAGCCTAACAAGGCCGTAGTCGGTGCAAATGCCTTTGCCCACGAATCGGGAATTCACCAGGACGGGTTGCTCAAAGCAAAGCTCACCTACGAGATCATGACGCCCCAGTCCGTGGGCATTCCGAAGAGCTCCCTCATCCTCGGCAAGCATTCCGGCAGGCACGCCTTCCGGGACAGGATAGGAGACCTGGGCTATTCCCTCGATGAAAAGGAGCTGAATTTAGCCTTCAAGAGGTTCAAGGTACTAGCAGACATGAAGAAAGACGTCTACGACGAGGACATCGAGATGATCATCATGGATGAGATAGTCCGCGTCCCCGAGAAATACAGATTGGCCTATCTCAGCGTCGTCTGCGGCAATATGGCAATTCCGACGGCTACCGTCAGGATCGAGATCGACGGCCAGGCGCACCAGGAGGCCGGTTTCGGCGACGGGCCGGTCGATGCCACGCTGAAGGCCATAAAGAAGATCATCAAGACAAACAGCAAGCTCCTGAAGTTTTACGTCAATGCCATCACCGGCGGAACCGACGCGCAGGGCGAGGTCTTTGTCAAGCTCGAGGAAAAGGGGTCTACGGTCATCGGAAAAGGGGTCGATACCGACGTTATCGTCGCTTCGGGGAAGGCATACGTGAACGCGCTGAATAAACTTGAATACGTAAAGAAGAGAAAGGCAAAGGGGTTCTGATATGGGCATGACGATGACGGAGAAAATACTCGCCGGCCACGCCGGGAAGGAGTTTGTGGAGGCGGGGGAGATCATAGAGGCAAGGGTCGACCTGGCCCTAGCCAACGATATTACTGCGCCCCTGTCGCTGGAGGAATTCGAGAAGGCCGGTGCGGAATCCGTCTTCGATCCGGACCGGGTCGTCCTCGTGCTCGACCATTTTACGCCCAACAAGGATATCCAGTCCGCAGAGAACTGCAAGACGATCCGCGAATTTGCAAGAAAACAGGGCATCACGAATTTCTATGAAGGCGGTGCTTGCGGCATCGAGCACGCGCTGCTGCCCGAACAGGGCCTCGTTGCGCCGGGTGACGTGGTAGTAGGCGCCGACAGCCATACCTGCACTTATGGCGCTCTGGGCGCCTTCTCGACGGGCGTGGGGAGCACGGACCTCACCTATGCGATGGTAATGGGCTCTCTCTGGTTCAAGGTACCGCAGAGCGTCAGGTTCGTCTGCACCGGCACTTGGCAGCCCTGGGTGGCGGGAAAAGACCTGATCCTCTATGTGATAGGCATGATAGGCGTCGAGGGCGCCCGCTATGAGGCAATGGAATTCGACGGGGAGGCCGTCGAGTCTCTCTCCATGGATTCGAGGTTCACCGTTGCAAACATGGTAATCGAAGCGGGCGCGAAAAACGGCATATTCAGGGCAGACAGGAAAGCGCTCGAATACTTTGCCGGGCGGGCCCGGAGGCAGGCATCTGTCTTCGAGGCCGATCCGGACGCCCGTTACAGGGATGTCGTCGAGATCGACGTAAGCAAGATCGGGCCTCAGATAGCTTTTCCTTTTCTTCCCTCCAACGTGAAGAACGTAGAGGATGCGAAAGGTATCGCCATCGATCAGGTAGTTATCGGCTCGTGCACGAACGGAAGGCTGGAAGACCTGGAGACGGCCGCACGCATCCTCCGGGGAAAGAAGGTGGCAAAGCACGTGCGGTGCATTATCATACCCGCCACTCCGGCCATTTATCATACGGCACTGACAAGGGGCTATTTCGAGGTATACCTCGACGCAGGCTGCATCATTTCCCCGCCGACGTGCGGTCCTTGCCTGGGTGGCCATATGGGCGTCCTTGCGAGGGGTGAACGTGCCGTATCGACGACGAACAGGAATTTCGTGGGCCGTATGGGTCACCCGGAAAGCGAGGTCTATCTGGCGGGGCCGGCTGTGGCTGCGGCAAGCGCCATCAGAGGAGAGGTGGCCCACCCTAGGGAGGTTGCGTGATGCTGAGCGGAAGAGTCTGGAAATTCGGAGACAACATCGACACGGATATTATAATCCCTGCGCGCTACCTCGCTTACACGGATCCCGACGTGCTCGGGCAGCACTGCATGGAGCCCCTTGTCCCCGGTTTCGCAGGTAAGGTCCGAAAGGGAGATATTATCGTGGCAGGCTCGAATTTCGGCTGCGGCTCATCCAGAGAGCACGCCCCCGTCGCCATCCTTGCCCTGGGAATTCCCGTCGTGATAGCGAAGAGCTTCGCCCGCATATTTTACCGTAACTCTTTCAACAAGGCCCTTGCCCTTTTAGAGGCCGACCTATACGACACTATCGAAGAGGGAGAGACCGTGAGCGTCGACCTGGCCGCAGGCCTTATCAGGACAGGTAGCGTAGAGGTGCGCGCGAAGCCGATTCCCACTTTCATGCTGGAGCTGATAGGCGAAGGAGGGCTGATAAACCATCTTAAGAAACAGCTGAGGGGAAGGCAATGAAAGCATTCAACGTAGCCGTCGTCGGCGCCACCGGGGCAGTAGGAAACGAGATGATCGAGACGCTCGCGCAGCGGAGCTTCCCGGTGAGAAACCTGAAGCTCCTCGCGTCCGAAAGGAGCGCAGGCACGGTCCTGACATACAAGGGCCATGACGTAAAGGTAGAGGTGCTGAAAGAGGACTCTTTCAAGGGCGTGGAGATCGGCCTATTCTCGGCGGGAGGCGCGGTCAGCCAGAAATTCGCGCCCCTGGCCGCGGCTGCGGGCTGTGTCGTGATCGACAACACCAACGCCTTCAGGATGGATGCGGACATCCCCCTGGTAGTCCCGGAGGTGAATGCCCATGCACTGCGCGACTACGGGAAAAGGGGCATCATCGCGAACCCTAACTGCTCGACCATCCAGATGGTGGTTGTCCTGAAGCCGCTCCACGATGCGGCGCGCATTAAGAGGGTCGTCGTTTCGACTTACCAGGCAGTCTCGGGCACAGGCAAAAGGGCGATAGCCGAGCTGGAGTCGCAGATTACGAGCATTTACACCAACAAGGAGGTCAGGCACAGCGTCTACCCCCACCAGATCGCTTTCAACTGTCTCCCCCATATCGACGTCTTTTTGGAGAACGGGTACACGAAGGAAGAGATGAAGATGGCGAACGAGACGAGAAAGATCATGGAGGACCCGAACATCAAGGTGACCGCAACTACGGTTAGAGTGCCCGTTTTTTACGGCCACTCGGAGTCGGTCAACGTGGAGTTCGAAAGGGAGCTGACGGCCGAGGACGCCAGGAAAATCCTCTCGAAAGCGCCGGGCGTCGTGGTGGCTGACGAACCCCGGAAAAACGTCTACCCCCTCGCTATCTACGCCGCAGGGAAGGACGAGACTTTTGTCGGCAGGATAAGGAAGGACGAGTCGGTCCAATGGGGCCTGAACATGTGGATAGTTGCCGACAATATCAGGAAAGGCGCGGCCCTCAACGCCGTCCAGATAGCCGAAATACTCGCTGAAAAGTACCTCTGACGACCTACCTTCCCGGTCTTGATGAGCCCGTGGACAAGCTGTCCACGACGTCTTTCACCGCAACCTCGAGCTCGTGAATGAGTCCCTGCACCTTCTCGGAAAGGGCGGCATCGTAACGCGTGACGGTACCGCACGCAAAGCAACTGTGGGCACCGTTCGGCAGGAACTTCTTGAGGTCAAGCATGAACTCCTTCTTGCATTTCGGGCACCGGGGCCTCAACTGGACGGAGAGTTGGCTGTTTTTGAACTGGCTGACCATTGATGAAAACCTCCTTTCGTCTTCTAGGGCCCGTATTTACAGACGTACAGCCCATGGGTCACGTCTTTTTTTCTTCGCCGCCGAACGTGTCGGCCTGTTTGGCCGGCTGCATTCCGCGCACTTCTTCTATCTCGTCCTCTATATCCTTTGCTTCCGCCTTCAGTATGGAGATAGCCGTCATTCTTTCACTAAGGAAGGGCGAGTCCATCACGACCTGCCTTTCGGTAGCGTATTCGCCGTAGACATACTCGCCCACTTCGGCGTACAACTTCTGCACCTTCCTCTGAATCCTCATGATGTCCATTCTTTTCCGGGCTATTTTTGCCTGCTTTTCAACATTGAAGGCGATCCCCTCGGCGGTCTCCTTGAGCGTCTTGAGGCCGTCCTCGGTCTTTCTCCTGAAATCGTCCATTAGTGTCATGGGGCCTCCTCTCAGAGTACGAGTATTACACAACTGCATAAGCTTTGCAACTCACTAATCTCCCTCATCCTACGCCGCTTCTCGTCCCTACTTCGGAGCTGTCTTTTATAGTATACTATGTCTGATGGCCCCCCGATGATAAGGTTCAACGACATCGTAGAACAGACCTTGAAATACAACCCCCAGACAGACGTGGACATGCTGGAGCGCGCGTATGTACTTTCGGCCAAGGCTCACAAGGGAACAGTCAGGCTATCCGGCGAGCCCTACCTTATCCATCCCCTCGAGGTGGCTCACATACTGACCAAGATGAACCTCGATGTCCATAGCATTGCCTCGGGGCTCCTCCATGACACCTTGGAGGACTCCTACCTGACAAAAGAAGAATTGGAGCAATACTTCGGAGAGGAAGTGGCCGAACTGGTCGACGGGGTGACCAAGATCAGCCGGATAAAGATGTCTGCCTCAGAGGACATCCGCGCCGAGAGCCTGCGAAAGATGATCCTGGCGATGAGCAAGGATGTAAGGGTCATACTGATAAAGCTGGCCGATCGTTACCACAACATGCAGACGCTCAAGTTCCTCTCCGCGGAAAAGCAGGCGGAGATATCCAGGGAGACGCTCGAAATCTACGCCCCTTTGGCGCACCGCCTTGGTATCGAATGGCTGAAAGGGGAGCTCGAAGACCTTTCGTTTAAATACCTCAAACCGGTGGAGTATCGCCTCATAAGCGAGAACATCGCATCCAATAAAAGGCAGCGAGACGCCTACATCGAGGAGGTAGGAGACCTTCTCAAGAAGCGGTTCGAGCAGGTCTCACTGTCCTGTCAGGTATCGGGCCGGGCCAAAAGACTTTACAGCATCTACAGGAAGATGGTTCAGGACGGACTCAACATCGACCAGCTCTACGACATCACCGCATTCAGGGTGACCGTGGGCACCGTGAAGGAATGCTACGAGGCTCTGGGTTACATCCATGACCTGTTCAAGCCCATCCCCGGCAAGTTCAAGGACTATATCGCGCTGCCCAAAGCAAATATGTACCAGTCCCTTCACACGGCCGTCATCGGACCTTACGGCGAAAAGATTGAGATACAGATCAGGACGTATGGGATGCACAAGCTGGCAGAGGAGGGGATCGCCGCCCATTGGAAGTACAAGGAGGGGAAGGTCTTCGACCCGAAAGAGGACAGGATGTTTGCCTGGCTGCGCCAGATCATCGAGCGGCACGAGGAGCTCAAGGATGACAGGGAATTCCTGGAGAGCTTCAAGATCGACCTCTTCCCGGACGAGATCTATGTCTTCACGCCGCGGGGGGATGTAAAAGAGCTCCCGAAGGGTTCGACCCCCGTAGACTTCGCCTATTCGATCCATTCGGACCTGGGCCACAGGTGCCTCGGGGCGAAGGTAAACGGCAGACTCGTACCGCTCAAGACGATGCTGAAGAGCGGCGATACCATAGAGATCCTGACGAACCCGGCCCATAAGCCGAGCAAGGATTGGCTCAAGTTCGTGGTCACGTCGAAGGCCAAGACGAAGATACGCCAATGGGTGAAAGCGGAGCAAAGAGAGCAGAGCATAGAACTCGGCCGCTCACTCCTCGAGAAGGAGCTGTCAAAACACGACCTAAGCCTGCCGACATTGACCAAGTCCGGAGAGACAGAAGGGCTTGCGAAAGACTTCTCCTTCGATACCGTGGAAGACCTCTTTGCCTCAGTGGGCTACGGCCTTTACACGCCCCTTCAGGTCCTGGGCAAGCTGATCCCCGAGACCCCGAAGGTGGGCAAGCTGCGGAAGATGATCAGCTCGATCACGAAGAGCAAGGACGATGCCATAAAGATAAAGGGCATCGACGGTCTTGTGGTCAAGTTTGCAAAATGCTGCAACCCCATACCCGGTGACAGGATCATGGGTTTCATTACGAGGGGGAGAGGCCTTACGGTCCACCTGGAAGACTGCCCGAACGTGCACACCTATGACGAGCAGAGGAAGGTCGCAGTATCATGGGAAATGGAAAAGGACTACATTTACTCGGCTAAGCTCAGGGTATTCGCTGACGACAAGAAGGGGCTCCTCTCCGATATCAGCTCCAACATCTCCTCGAGCAAGGCGAACATCGTGAGCGCCCAGGTTACGACTTCCCCCGATAGATCGGCAACGAGCATCTTCGAAATAGAGATCCAGAACGCTTCTCAGTTGCAGAAAATCACGAAATCCATATTGAGGCTAAAGGGGGTCAAATCGGTCGAGAGACTGAGGGGCACTTAGAAGCCCTTGCGAGAGGAGAGGCGCTACGAGATCGGCCTAAAGGGGTTTTTGAATGCGCCCCTTCTTGATGCACTTCGTGCAGACCGATACCCTTTTCGTACCGCCGTCCTTCACTATTCTTATGCTCTGCAGGTTAGGGAGCCACTCCCTTTTCGTCCGGTTGTGCGCATGACTCACATTGTAACCTATCTGCTTGCCTTTCCCGCATATCTCGCAAACTCTTGCCATAAAATCCCCGCAGAATAATGTCCGTTGGCCAGCAACGAGCCTATAGTATAGCCGCTACCGGCGCCGCCTGTCAAGGGAAATAGTCTTCGGAGGCAGGGCAAGCGCATTTGGACCCCCTAACCCCTAAGTATCCTGGCAAGGTAGTCCGAATTCCCTTTATCCATACATGCCTCCACCTGATAACGTTAGTAGTTTCAGGTAGATAGCATATGTATCACCAACTGTCTAGAATTTTCTGCTAGTTAGCTAGTTTTCAAATGCGCTCGCCGGGGCCGGGCCCTTTTCTCTTGACTTCTGTTAAGGACCCCCGCCAAACCCCCCCCGGCCGCTCGCACCTTATTCTTCCGCCCCCTATGGTAGCCGGGTACCCGCCGTCCACAGGCGGGTGGCAACCGGCCTTACCCGACGACCCACGCCACCGGCGTGGGCGCCCCGGGTCTCCCCCCGCTCAGATTCTTAACTCGCGACCTATGTGGGTATCTCGTTTGTCTAGTGGTACATGGAGCTTCTGTACTGGAATAACGTATCTCTCGTCAGAAGGCTAGCCTTCCGCTCAGACATGCGAATCTGTGCACTTCTATGGAAGTGCACCGCTCCTTCCACCCCAATCGGGTACCCAAGGCCTCCCGCGAATGTTCGCGTAAGAAAAGGTCCTCCCGTCCGGGGTAAAGAAAGGGCTA
>Ga0208692_1000295_pt1 | contig 41608 bp, 32 predicted proteins | sample June2015DPH_20_1_3_FD_184721 | JGI IMG/M metagenome (GOLD analysis project Ga0208692, IMG submission 184721) | Peatland microbial communities from SPRUCE experiment site at the Marcell Experimental Forest, Minnesota, USA - June2015DPH_20_100... | ecosystem: Environmental > Terrestrial > Soil >... | reverse complement strand
AAGGCAAGGCAATTGACCAAAACACCCGCCTATCGAACCTCTCAACGGATGCGTAAGAGGATAGAGGAACTGTTCGGAGAGGCCAAGGAGTTCATGGGACTGCGCAGAGCAAAGTTCCGGTTGCGCCGATTTGTTCGAGAACAAGTACTTATGACGGCAACCGCCCAGAACATAAAGAGGATGGTAAAGCTCCTGTCAAGGAAGGGACCGAAGAAAGAACCAGAGGTGATAGGGCAGCCACTGCCTGCCTTATGTCTGCTTTTCCTGCTTCTCCTCGTCCGAGTCTTCAGGGAGAAGAGGGTTACACATGGTGTGGGGTGGTATGAAACCTGCGCGGACGGTTAGTTTTTCAACAGCCTGTTGACTGAGGACAACTTCTTTTCCATCACATCCACTTCTTCCCGCATCGTTAGGTCTTCTTTCATGCGTACGCTCAGCCCTGCTCGCCGTCTTCGTCACTCCCTACATCCCTTTCCAACCCGGAGATCGGCGCCTATTTCGGGAACATCACTTTCTCCGCGGTGTAACAAGCGACAAGGGGACGTAGTTCCGTTGATTCCGTTTTTCCCTCCTGCGCCCTCTTCTTGGCGATCCCGCGTAACGATCTCCCCTGTGACCATATGCGTTAATCATAGCCACCAGTGATGTTGTATTGCAAGAAAAACATTCAGCGGCCCTCTTTCAGGAAGCAACCCGCAGGCATGAAGCGGGGGTAGCTGGGAAACTTTTAGCTCGCCTAAAAATTGCCGCTTGCACCTACTTATCGAGCATAAGCAGGCTACGACCGCCGGTGAAGATTACCGAAACAAATGTTTGTGATGAAGGTTAGAAACATACATTATTTTCCACATTGCTCTCCCGACACGGAACAACACTCCTTTTGACGGCATCTAATGAAGGTGAAGCGGCAGGCGGCGAGGGAGAAGATAGATCGGTGTCTACAAGGCAGGAGCACCAAGGGGGAGAACATGTTGTTAATGTCTCCCGCTTTCGGTAGAATGCAAACATGAAGCAGCGGACAAAACGACAGGGGGGCAAACAATGAGAAAGATAGGTCTTGCAGTGTTGTTAGTATCGGTGCTGATCCTTTCGGCGGCGTCTATGGGATATTCCCAGTCCTTGCTAAGCCAACTTAAATCACAATACGACGGGGCAACCTATCGTGTCGTGCAGTGCAGCCATGCTCCGCAGGATAGATGCTTTCAAGAGGCCGGCTCATTCCCTTGCGGGTGCAATGAGGTGCAGTATAGCGGCGCAAATTGGTATCAGGGTGATTACACAGTACACGTTGCGTTTCCGTCGGACGGCACCATAGTCTTCCTGTTGCGTTGGTTGGGTCAAGATGTACCCTGGCTAAGAGGCATACCGAAAGGACCGAATATTCAAGACATCTCGTGGGAGGCAAGCGGGGGTGGCGCGAATCCCCAATGGGAACCTGTCTGGGCCATCGCGGTGAATAGTCTTTCAAACATTATCTATAGTCCACCGGGCCAACTTAAACGACCCGTTGACAGCTCTCAATATGGCTCTTATTCGTTATATAATTACAGGCAATTCCTTAAGAACTAGTGTGGACCAAAGTTGGGGACGTTGGTAACTTCCGTAACTTACTCACGATGCATTCTCCTTTTTCATCATTTTCAATACAGCGATGATTCAGCATTCAGTATCACATTGGTTACCAAAGTTACCTACGTCCCCCAGCTATTCCAGGGAAAAGGCGCGAAATTAACCCTGCCCGACCCGTCCCCCTACCTTACCTGCTCCGCTCCTAGCTTATTTCGTATAATGCACGCCCATGAATTGCAGTTGCTCCTGTCCTCCCACCGTCACCACAGTCACTGCCGCGCCCTTCCCTTGGCCCAGGCCGCGCACGTAGGCAAGCGTGTCGCTCACAGGCATCAGCACGAAATACGAATCCGTCGTCATGACGAGCATCCCGTTCGGCGCGACGGAAAGCACGGGGGTGGGCGCTGGCTCGACGCCAACGACGCCCACCCAGTCCACGGCCGTATAGTTGCCTACCCGAGCCCCCCACGCCGCCGACAGGGTCGGCGGGACGGTATACTCACCGTAAGGCCATGTCGCGCCGCTCCGGTGGGCGATAATGACCTGCAGCCCCGAGACCTGGCTGAACTCGAATTCCGTGGTCGGCGAGACGGGGTCCGAGAGCCAGCCGTCGAGCCTGGGCGCCACGGTTTTGACGGTTCCCGAGGGGTAGTACGTCATCGTGAGCGCACCCTGCGTGCTCACGACGGTCACGTACGCCCCGTCGCTGCTGTTGGACAGTACGTATGTGCCCTGCAGGGCGTCGAGCCTCGCCTGGTCCCAGGCGACGAGCGGTCCGTATGGGGCCGGCGCGGGCGGGTTTATCCCCGCCTTCTCGGCAAGGGCGAACTTCAGGGCCTGCTGGGCGATGCCTCGACAGACGTTGCCGAATGCGGCGTCGTTCAAAAGCACCACAATGCCGAGCTTCTGGTCGCGCAGTATCTCCAGGTGGCTCACAAACCCGGGCCCGCTGCCGTTATGCCAGCACAGCCTCCCCGCGTAGTCGAGCGTCGGGTCGCCGACGTGCCAGCTTAGGCCGACGCGCTGGGCATCCAAGGGCATCCCACCGTTCGTCTGCGTCAGCATCGTCTCCAGGGTCGATGCGTTGAGCACGCGCCCCCTCGCGCCTACCCCTTGTGCGTTCACCATCTTGATGAGCTGCGCCATGTCGAGGACCGACGAGATGACGGAGCCTGCGGTGGTGACGTTTATGTAGTAGGTCGGCGTGGGGTTGCCGTTCTGGTAGCCCTGGGCCTGGTACCCCGTGATCTTCGGGCTCAACCGGTAGAAAGACGTATGGTCCATGCCGAGGGTCTGGAAGAGGGCGTCCGAGTACGCTTCAAACGTCTGGCCGGAGGCGGAGGCGATCACCGTAGAAAGGAGCGAGATGGCCGCGTTGGAGTAGTCGTATATGAAATTCGTGGGATATGCGAGGTAATCGCCTTGGAGATAGCCGATGAGCCAGTCATTGTAAGTCGGGTCCGGCGTGCTGGTTGTCGACCTGTTCATTATATCCCCGGGGATGCCGGAGTGGTGCGTGAGGATCGAGCGGAGCGTTATGGGCTCCGGCGTGGTGACGGTGAAGCCGACCGGCTGGCCGATGGAAAAGGTGGGAATGTATTTGGTCAGGGAGTCGGATATATCGAGCAGCCCCTGGTCGGAAAGCTGCATGATCATCGTGCCGCCTAAGAGCTTCGAGATGGAGCATATCTCGTACTCCGTGTCGGGCGCAGAGGCGACGCCATCCGCCTTGTTCGCGTAGCCGAACCCCTGCGCCCAGACCACCTGCTGGTCGTCGACCAGCGCTATCGCGAGTCCGGAGATTTGCGGGTTTGCCGCGATCTGCGCCTGTATGTAGGCGGTCGTCTGGGCGATAGTGTTTGAATAGGGCGGCGCATAGGACCCGCTGCCGCCTGAGCAGCCGGCGAGGAAGGCGAGGAATACAACAGCCGGAAACAGGAGCAAAAAACGAACACGCATGGAAGCCTCCAACTTAAGGAACAGGATCGGATTGGCTGTGCTGCTGCGCGAAAGGGGAGCGTTCTCTGCAGCCTGTTGGTTCCTTCTATCAGGGAAGGGTAGGGGTCAGGTCTTGTTTTTTGCACTCTTTTTTCGTTGAAGAGTTTCCTGTTCCCTGAAGCGTTTGACTCTCCTACTTACCGTGGCATAGTGGAGCGCGAGGTGTTCCCCGATTTCCTGGAGCGTGTAGCCATGACCGCGTAAGAAGGGCAGGGGTCAGGTCTTGTTTTTTGCACTCTTTTTTCGTTGAAGAGTTTCCTGTTCCCTTGTAACGATTCTGGAAGAGCTGGCCATGGCGTCCGTATCTCCTGTTGAAGCTTACCGCATGTCCGGCAAGAAGACGGGCCATTACTTTGGAAAGAGGGACAGAACCGGTCTTAAGGAGAAGATGCGCGTGGTTGCTCAAAAGAGCCCAGGCGTAACAAGGCGTCCGGGTGTCGGTGAATATCTTGCCCATCCGGTCGACAAAGCGGTCCCTGTCGACATCATCACGGAAGATCGATCCCTTTTCGATGCCTCGGACGACTATATGATGGAGGACGCCTTCTGCGTCAAGACGGGCATGACGAGGCATACCCCGATAGTACAAGCGGGAAGTACGGCTGTCAAGAGTTATTTATTTATTTACGGACGTCCCCATGTACCCATTGTCTTCCCCGTCCATATTCGCTAGGGAGGGAATCCTCTACGTCGACCGGCCCAGCACTAAGGGCTTCGGTACTCGAAGACAGAGCCGAAGCCCTTAGTGGTCTATTTCATAAGTACGATGACGTATTATAATGATATTTTCCGGCGCTTCTGTTATCTTTGGCATATATTTTCCAACAGGGGAGGATTCGATGCCAAGAAGAAATCCCTTTTCAATTGTGCTGTCTGGGGCCGAGCGTGCCGAACTGGAAAAGATTGCCCGGAAGGGAAGAAAAGTGATAATTTAGTGAACGTCCCTCAACGTAGACGGAGAGTCTGGGTTCTCTCAAGTATCGCCGCGGTAATCCTGGGTATCGGTGCAGTCTCCTATCTGATAAGCAGCGAATCCTTGCGCCGGTACATGGAGAATCGGATCAACGGTCATTTGAAGGGGTACACGGTCCATATAGGGAAGGCTTATTTCCATCCCCTCGCCTTCTCTCTGGATCTTGACAATCTGATTCTGGTGCAGGATGCCAATCCGAATCCGCCCATCGCGAACATCAACCGGCTTCACGCAAGCGTTCAGTGGAGAGAAGTGCTCACCGGCCATCTGGTGGGTGATTTATCGTTCAAGCGACCGAAGTTCTACGTCAACTTAATCCATGTTAGTAAAGAGGAGGAGAGCAAGGTTCCCCTCAAACAGAAGGGATGGCAAGAAGCCCTCGCATCCATCTATCCCCTCAAGATAAACACACTCACAATCCATGACGGGGAGGTTACGTATGTGGATAAAGGACCTTACAAGCCACTCGATATGGACAAGATCAATTTCCGGGCCTCCAACATCCGGAATATCCGTTATCCTGACAATGTCTACCCTTCCGCTATCCACCTGGAGGGGAGGATTTTCGAGAAAGGCAGACTCGCTGTTGACGGATATGCCAATTTTCTTGGGAAGCCTCACCCCTGGGCTAAGGCGGACCTCGATCTGAACGATATGGATTTGAGCTATTTCAACCCAATCATGACCCGCCACAATGTTTCCATCCGAAGGGGGACTCTGTCGACAAAGGGAGTCCTGGAATATAACCCCCATATCGCTGTAGTTAACCTGAAGAATCTGGACATTAACGGGGCTGACGTTGATTATCTCCACCTTCCGCAAACTGTGGCCGCGGAAAAGAAAAGGGTCCGGCAGGTTGTGCGCACTGCAAAAGAACTGAGTAACGAGCCCGCCTCGAAGATCAGGATAGATGTGCTCAGGATTAAAGCAAGCAATTTCGGGTACGTAAACAGGACGACCCAGCCCAATTACCGCCTCTCTATCGATCAAATGGAAGCAAACCTGAGAAACTTCAGCAATCAGATCACCGAGGGTCCGGCAACGTTCGAATTGAAGGGCAAGTTCATGGGAACGGGCAATACTAAGGTGACCGGCACCTTCCGGCCTGAAACGAAGAATCCTGATTTCAATGTCAATGTGGCTATTCAGAATACTCAGATGCCGGCCATGAGCGATCTTTTCCGAGCCTATGGAAATTTCGATATCAAATCGGGTCTCTTCTCCTTCTATTCGGAACTGTCGATCAAAGACAACAAAGTGAACGGTTACATAAAACCCATTTTCAAAGACATGAAGGTTTATGACCGTCGTTCGAGACAGGAGAAGAGCCTCTCCCATACGCTCTACGTGTGGATGGTGGGAGGCATATCAAGGCTTCTCGAAAACAGAACCCGTAATGAGGTAGCGACCAAGGCCGCTGTCTCCGGAACTCTCGAAAGTCCCGGCACGAGTACCTGGGAGATCTTCATTAACCTTCTCCGGAATGCATTCATCAAATCAATTCTTCCGGGACTTGATAAAGCATTGAGTCAACCAAAAAAGTAGGTTCTGGAAACATAAGTTCCTCAGGCTTTCAAGTGGTACTCTTCACTCAGCTGAGAGACCCCTATGTGGCGAGTGGAGTTGCGCCACGAAGTTGCACAAGAGATGAGGGATGGCCCCTCGGAGCCGGCCTGCAGGGGCGGGCTTCAGCGAAGGGTAGGGGTCAGGTCTTGTTTTTTGCACTCTTTTTTCGTTGAAGAGTTTCCTGTTCCCTGAAGCGTTTGACTCTCCTACTTACCGTGGCATAGTCCGCCCCAGTTCCAAACGAGGGCGGGAGGTTTTTATTTGCCAGAGGGTTAAAAACACGCCAACCACACTCGCGATACCCGCGAATATCTCTATTACCTCTTTCAGCTTTTCCCAGAGTAACTCGTCCATGCTTTGCCGGCCCCTTAACTTCTTTAGCTACTTCGTTAGTTCATTGTCTCCTAATCCTCTCGCTATCCTTGGCATCGTTCACTTTTTCTTAGAAAAGCAGCCTGTCCCCTTTTCCCCTTAAGATCATCCAGAAATCTCCGGTAGTTGAATAAATCCGCATACTTTTGATTGACTACGTACACGTCTTCACGGTTTGAAATGAAATAGGAAAAGTTGAAGAGGTGTCTACCTTTGTCGGCAGTCTGCCAAGCTTGGACTACTGCGATAAATGCTCTAGCCCCCTCATCCTCAGGGCTCACCGCCCAGCATGTTTCCAGGTCATCAAGGCAGAGAATCAAAGGCTTGAACGTCTTCAAGCATGTCAGTCCTAGTTCCCCTATTTTGCTATCGAGAATAGCATCAAATTGATTTAGGAGATCGTAGTCCCCGATGTAGTTCTCGGTAACCAAAACCGGAATGACCGGTTTACCCTTTGCAGCTGTTTCGATCACGTACTTGTTGAGTTTGAGGAGCTTGCCTTCGTCGCTTTTGCCGCGGCTATAAGGATCATCTTTCCCTTTGTTAAACAACAGCCGATGTATGTCTTGAAGGAATGACGCATCGGATTGCCCGTAAAGAGACGAAAATCGGTAGTACTCGGTAGTAAACTCAAGAACGATGACATGCGTTTCAGACTCCACAACGTAGTCCGCCCCAGTTCTTGGAGTTTTGGACAGTTCTGAGCCGCTGAATATCTGCTGTACTAGGAAGTCGAAGTATTTTTCGAGCAGATCCCCATATTCACCCTTGAGAGCCTGGAGACCCGACCCTCCGGCGTCTTTGATACGCCAAAGCAGCCCCGAGCAAATGCCCTTGAGGAGGAAGTCCAGATCAATGATGCAAAAGCCGCCTTCCTCAACCTTAAATATCGGGCGATCAAAGATGGTTTGAAAACTGCTGTAGAACCCCTGTACTGGATCCCTCCTATCTCTGGTCAAACGCTCCTTCATTTCCGGCAGATCAGCAGCCATCTTACCTATAAGTTGGATCAGGCTACTTTCATCACCAAAGTTTTCGTTCCTGATGTAAAAGCTGCGAATGTTCCGGCAGTCGAACCCGCCTTGGATGGTATCCTGATCGGTCTCTCTGTTCAGAACCGGCACTGTGAGAAACCAGTTCATCAGGCCGGTGAGTATGGAGAAATGTTCCCTAAGAGACAGGCCGCTATCCCTCTCTAGCTCTTTCAATGCCTTGGAGATTGTCACCATTTTGCCTGCCCCCATTTCTTTGAGCAAATAGCCGTAGATGTGCCAATACCGCTGAAGTCTTTCCGTATAGATCGTATGGGTAGTCTCGGGCAAATAAGAGAATGGATAGTCTCGTATGAAATACTTCAATAGTACCTGTCGACCGCCCCTGCTGGCCCGATTTAGCTTGCTGCTGATGAGAAGCAGAGCCTTGTAGTACCTCATTGCCCCCCGCCTGTCGTGTCCGCCCGTTATGGGAATCGTGCGTACGTTGCCGGCTTCACTCCGCGCAATTGCCCTCGTAATCATGTGGAGCAGGCTGTCCCTGTGAAAGAACACTTTGTTGCCCGGTGTTGTCCGTGAGATACCAACGGCAGCAAGTTCTTCTCTGCCCAAACTCGCCGATTCGTCAGGCTCGTATGTTTGCACTATCATGTTTAGGAAAGAGCTGTAAGAAACAACCTCTACCGTATCCAGCACCCCTACGAACTCATCTACAAGTTCGTCGATAATCCGCTCGTTATCGAGACAAGATGAGGGCAACGTCAGACCTCTCTTGTCTATGCTGCGGAAGACGTCTTCGTAGACCAAATGAGTCATGGTCTGCATTGCGCTACCACCAGTTCTTCTGTTCTCGGCTGATTGCCACCCAAAGGCGCTAACATCCCGGTTGGATAAACGCGCGCTGGACTATTTTGTTAGATGCCGCTTTCATGCCTATTCTCTGTCTCGCGCCAATGGCTGGTTCCTATTCGCCTCTATGATGCCTGCCTCAGACCCTCCAATGGCTCCTTTTATCTGCGGTTTGAATACGCCTCGCTGAATCAGAACTTGAATTGCTTTAGAGACCTTTTTGTTGGAAATACCACATCGTTGAGCAATAACCTTGTGTATCCCGTGCTGCCAAGGCTGTGCCGGAAGATTCTCCTGTACCTTGCAAATGAGGGCTTCGTCCAATGGCGTTTTGGGAGGCCCATGCAATCCTTCTGTCCTTGTAACCGTCGCTGTCAGGTATAATCCCTTCGCGGCGTTTCGAAGCCCTTTGCCATACGCTCGCAACGCCTCCTGTTCACCAGCAAGGGTAAGGTCGCATTCGCATTGGCTGAGGTACTTCTTACCTTTCAGGATGTCATGAAGAAAGTGCAATTCGTCCCCAACCCAGAACTGGAAATCTTCTTCAAGACAGGCAGGTTCCGCATCTCCTAAAATAACCACGCGATAAGTCACTGATGCCTGATGAAGCGCGCGATACTCCCCAGAAGCTATGGTGGGTAGCCAAACGGCAAGCTTCTGGTTCACACTTTCAATGACACCTTCAAAGTCTTGGAAACAAGAATTCAAGTACGCTTCATCAACCGTCACTTCTTTTCCGGTAAAAATATGCCTTCTGCGGTATTGAGTATCAGGTTTTCCAAGTCGATGGACAAGAAGATGCCTTCTTTCATGGTATTCTTCCATTACCGACTTGCCGGGCGGAATGCCCGGTAAATCGATGTCGAATCTGGTCCGATAGTACTTTATGATTTCTGAGAAGCCACCACTTGTCAGGCGGCGGCACTCTTTGTTGATGATCTTAGACAGAACATACGACATGGAGTCAATGGAAAGTATTTCAGCCTGTGTGAAATTTACCTGGACAAGCTGGTCTTTGAATGGGTCCTTTGTCATCACGAATATGTCCCTAACAGTGTCCACGAGATACGCTTCGAGCACTGACACCAGCCGGATGAATATCAGTTCCAACAGTTGCTGGCGAACGCGTCTTGTATACGCTGGTTTGAGTTTGTATTTGATAGGCTGTACAATTACGAGGTCTTCATCCACCGCGCCGTGGCGATTGTAACGACATCTCGCCTTATAACGCAGGACTTCCTCTGTCTGAGCAAAGGCATATAATGATGACCCGTATAGATCATTAAGAGAAGAGAGCTCGGTCTTTGCAACAGAATATGCTTTCACGCTGGTCTTTGAATATCTTATACGAGCCTAAGATCGATTAAATAGCCACTTTTCTCGTTGTTCACGTTTTAATCCCATCTTCACAAACACCCGTATTACTTGATTTGAGAGCAGCAGAGAGGGACGTCCGTAAATAAGTAAATAATTACCATCTCCCTCTCACGTCATGCGTTAATCATAGCCATCAGTAATGTTGTATTGCAAGAAAAACATTCAGCCGCTCTCTTTCGGGAAGCAGTGAACGGAACAGAGTTGACTAATGAGAAATACTTTCCGATGACCCCTTACCTTGCCGCTTGCACCTACGAAGGCGCAGTCTGAGGTGGCTTTGATGGTCAACGATTACAAGTTGAAGCATTCACCAATCAGTTCAGCTTAAACGTCCTCTTAAGAAGGTCTTTCACCGATTGTTTTGCCGCTTGAAAAGCGGTAGGATCATATCCCACGTGCGGGTCGCGCTCGACGCAAGCATCCTTGTAGCTGAAAGGCTGTCCGGTGGCAACGTTGATTAATTGACCCGTTGCCTCTTCGCGAATCTTACAGCCGCGTACTGTTTGCGCATTCTTTCCGATACTCGGTGTGGTGTTCATCAAAGGATTGTCGAAGAGATGCGAAGCGTTGGGATACTCGATAAGCTGAACGTCTCGTCCGGCGCTCCGCAAGCGCTCGACATAGGCCTTGCAAGGCGCTATTGGGTTGTAGTCGTCCGCAACGCCGTGGAAGATTCTGATTGGCCGGTCAGCGACCTCGGTATCAGTCTGATATGTTGTCATACAGTCGGGATAGAAGGGAAGATAGGCGGCGAATTCGATCCCAGATTTGTTCCACATCCGGTGAAATCTCTTGAGACTCGCATAGAGGGTCGCCTGCCCGCCGCGAGAGAATCCCATGAGTGCGATCCGCGAGGGGTCGACCAGCGGGTGTTTGGCGAGAATACCAAGCACACGATAGGCATCCAGGATCATGTTGAGCCGCCCAAGCAGGGCCTGGTTCGTGTTGACCTCCGTGAGGCCGCGCCCTGTGAATCCGTCGAGCGTGAAGGTCGAAACCCCCATTTCGTTGAATTCCCTCGTCCAGAATTCGAGGTTGGGCGTTATCCCTCCCGAGCCGTGAACCAGGACTACCACAGGCAGGCGCCCCGATCCCTGGGCGATCCGAAAGAGCCCGGTGACAACTACCTGCTTTCCTCTATCGTCTCCCTTGAGGAACTGCTCATCGGAAAGCGTCAAACTCTGGATCGGGTTCAGTTCGGTTCGTGCGGCGATCTGCTTCGTTCCTGCATCCTGAGCAATCACCACGGCTGGTACGATGAATGACAGAACGATTGCTGCAATGAGGAAATGACGTGCCATGCTGCCTCCTTATGAAGCTCAGGCCGCGAACGTATACTTTGTTCCTGCCGTATTGAGAATAAATTCTTTGGGCATCTCCTTGCTGAAGGCGAAAATGGCCTCGAACCCCGTGCAATGGGTCGGTACGACATAGTCTGGCTTCATCGCCTTGATATCGGAGACCGTCTTCTCAATAATGACGGGATCGGCATTGATGAGGTGGAGCCCGCCCATAATCGCATGGATTTTGTCCGTACCGGACACCTTCTGCGCCTGCCTGACTGTGTTGACGATTCCTACATGGGAGCAGCCGGAAAGGACGACAAGCCCTTCTCCTTTCACGTTAAAGAAGACGGCTTGCTCCCCCGGGAAGGTATCGTGTTCGATCTTTTCGCCCCGTTTTATTTGATAGCTCTTGGACACTTTCTCATAAGAGGTCACTCGCTCGATGTTACCTGTAAAGTAGGCACCGGGGAAAATCTCCGTTGGAGTGTTTATCTCCACAACCTTCAGCCCGAGGGCCTCGATATCCTCCTTCTTCAGTTGTCCGAGGTCCGTGGGTTCATTTGCTCCAGGCCGCAAAGAGTACCTTCGAGCAAAGGCTTCCTGCCCCACGTAGAAGGGTGTCCCTCGGCCGATCCGTGGCTGGTTATGTTTGAGGATGTCGACTGCGTTCGTAAAATGATCCCAATGGCCGTGACTCAGAGCGAAGGCATTTGCCTTGCCCACGTCAATACCCAGGAGCGCTATATTGTTCATCACGCCTGCCGGGTCAGTCCCGAAATCGTACATGCAGGCGCTTACCTTCCCGTTGACAACCGTCTCCACGTAATAGCAGAGGCCGTGTTCGGCATGAATCATCTTGCCCGACACGGCACGATACCGTTTGCCAATCTTGGAGTCTTTTATGTTCGTGTCATAATAGTTGTCCGTCACTACCCAGACAGAAAGCTTGTCAACCTCGGTAGTCGCTGGCGTAGCTTGAGCCGATATGCCGCTCATGGTTCCACCGGCTGCCAAAAGTGTGCCTGTTGCTAAGGAATACTTGAGAAACTCTCTACGGCCCATATTGTCTTTCATAACCAACCTCCTATCTCCGCTTTCAAATAGGGGAAATTGAGTCCCTGCAAATCTTACTCCGGATAAAAACCCGAACCGATCAGCCCTACACCTCCATCTATCTTCACCGCCTTTATGTAGGCCCATTTCTGGGACGGTTGGGTCTGCCCGGGTTTAGGGAACATGTAGTCGACCCACCCCGACCCCGTGGATCGAATTAGTTTCATAAACTCGTCATGAAATAGCTTTCCGTTGGCATCTTTATCACCGTGCACATTGGTTCCTTCCCTCTCCGGGAAAGCGGGGTTGAGTAATACGTTCATGTCTTTGTCATAGACGAATAGATACGTTTTGCCGAACCACCATTCGCTGTCGCGCTTTCTGAACTCCGAGAAGGCCGCGCTTCCTTTGCTTTCAACCAGCGCCGCAGCCTTGTTCACGAGCGCTTCGATCTGCTTCGCCTGTTCGGACGTTGGAGGAGATTGTTGGGAACTGACAGGATAGACCATCACCATCATGAGCAGCACAGCGCAAACCAAAAATGTCCTAAACATCACCTCGCCCTCCCTTTTTTTAAAATTCTCTATGCCGAATGCCCTGCAAACAGATGTTTTTTGAATTGCCCATTCCTGGCTCCCCAAAAGCATTACCACGGGAAATCTATATAGGCAAGAAAAAAACGAGAAATGAGGAGTTCAGGAAGCAGTCAATGTGAGGGACAGCGCAGAAGATATGACAGAAGAGACAGGCCGTGTTACACTGAATGATATGAAACCGATTTCTCTGGAGGTCGTTGCGAACATCCCCACAACCCTCGCGTACTGTCGCAGTTGCAAACTGATCTTCAAGGATGCCGGCGTCGGGGATGAGGTGAATAAAGAAATCCTCCAGGAGTATCCGGAAGCTCTGAGAGACGAGTACGTCCGCCTTTCAAGCTGGATCAGGGAGATTTCCGCTCTCTACAAGGACAGTGTCTTCATCAGAATTATCGATGCCACTTCCATGGCTGGGGTATACAAGGCCGTCAGGCACTGCTTCCGCACTTATCCGGCCTTTATCGTCGATAAGAAACATGTTGTATCAGGGTGGGATCGCAAGGGGCTCCGTGAAATTCTCGATGCACATCTGAGGAGAATATCGCCGTAACGATCCCCCTATAATTCAAGTTCACCGTGCTATCGGCGGGGATGTTCTTCACGCCTGCTTTATCTGGAAAGTGTCCGGGAAGATCTTAACTTTTACACTTAACTTTTACAAAACTACTTTTTGTCACCCCTGGTTGTCACCCCTCCTTGTCACCTCTGGTTTTTACGAGCAGCAGAGCGCATGGAGCGCGGAGCATAGAGTTAAAGACAAATCGGCATAGAGCAGAAACTCGAGAGAAGGGGGATGAGTTTTGGAGCTCTGAGTTCCGAGTTCTGGATCAACACAGGTGACCCATCTCTTTGCTCCATGCCCTATGCTCTATGCTTAAATTGATGCTTTTTGTCACCTCTGGTTGTCACCCCTCCTTGTCACCTCTGGTTGTCACTTTGACAGGAAAGATTGATTGAGAGAAAATGTGCTATTGCGGCCGGAATTGCCTGCTTTGTAAGGCCTCAAGGCCGCTGATATAGATCGCCGTTTTAGGCCGGCCCCATGCTTTTGGCCCGCCCGGCTCTTTGACAATTGAACCGCCCCATCTTTGCCCTGGCTGCCTGCCCGGCGTTCGCTCCACGCTCCAAGCTGAATTTAGAGGCTCCATGCTCCATGCTGTACTTGGACGCTCCATGCTGCCTTAAAAAAGTACACTTTCGTTCACTTTCGTAAACCCCCTCCCCAAAACACCAAGGAAGGACAAGGGAATCCTGAGATGTCGCCTTTTCGGAAAAAGTACACTTTCAGCCGGAAAAGAGGGCCGTTTGGCCCATATCTCGTATCCATGCCGCAGACGCTCCTCGGCTCCTTTCCCCACGTCTTCGGCCTTGTTCCTGCGCGGCGGAAGGACTATCCCGACGAGAGATACCGGTACGTAACGGCCTGAAGAAGGGCTCCCGCCGTCGCGCGCGATCTTCTGGAGAATTGAAAATTAGGACACTACCATAATCTTCATCCGCTGGCAATTCGAGGGGAGCCGTGATAACCTTACGCGGGCAGAGCGAATCCCTACGATCAGGCCTGAGGTAGACTATTCCGACCACAATTCCACCCCCGAAAGAAGACGGTGCGTCCAAGACTGTCGCCCTTCTCCGCAACAGACGGCTGGTCCTGTTCTGGTGCTCGCGAGTCTCGAGCACGATAGCGTACCAGATGCTTGCCGTGGCGGTCGGATGGCATATCTATGCGCTCACCGGCAGTCCCTTTTACCTCGGGTTGGTAGGCCTTGCTCAGTTTCTCCCGATGTTTGTCCTCACGCTCGTCGCGGGCCACGCTGCCGACCGGTATGACCGCCGTCTCATAATCCGGGCATGCCAATTCATCGAGGGCGCTGGAGCAGCGGTGCTGGCGGCGGGGAGCGTTTCGGGACGGCTGAGCGCGGAAGCAATACTCGGTGTCGTTTTTGTGGTGGGCGCCGCCCGAGCTTTCGAGTACCCTACCATGCAAGCGCTGTTGCCCAACCTTGTCTCCATCGATCTCTTTCCCCGTGCAGTTGCCTGGTCGAGCTCATCTGTTCAGACCGCCGTAATCGTAGGGCCCGCCCTCGGAGGGCTTCTATACGCGCTGGACCCGAGCGTCGCCTATTTCGCAATCGGCCTCCTTTTCGCGAGCGCGGGCCTCCTGGTCTCCCTCATCCGCATCGAGCGGCGCCGGGGGGAACCGGGCTCGGCCGATCTGCGGTCGCTCTTCGCCGGGATTGTATTCATTCGAGCTAATCCGCCGATCCTCGGCGCCATATCCCTCGACCTCTTCGCGGTTCTTCTTGGGGGCGCAACCGCCCTTCTGCCGGTCTACGCCCGGGACATCCTGGCAGTGGGCCCGTGGGGCCTCGGCCTCCTGCGGTCGGCGCCGGCCTTTGGGGCACTGACCATGTCCATCGGCCTTGCGCGCCGACCCCTTCGGGGCCGGGTCGGCCGCACTATGTTCGTCGCGGTTATTATTTTCGGGATCGCCACTATCTCCTTCGGCCTGTCCACATCTATCCTTGCGTCCCTCTTGAGCCTGGCCGTTCTCGGGGCCGCAGACGTGTTCAGCGTCGTTATCCGACAGTCGCTGGTCCAGATGAATACCCCCGATGCCATGCGGGGAAGAGTCTCTGCCGTCAACTCGATGTTTATCGGCACGTCCAACCAGTTGGGCGAGTTCGAGTCCGGACTGACCGCAGCCTGGTTCGGCGTGGTGCCCGCGGTAGTGATCGGCGGAGCAGGCACCATTCTCGTCGCCCTGATCTGGATGCGCCTGTTCCCGCAACTGCTTCGCATCGATACTCCGGAGGGCTAAAGGAAGGAGACCCTCGTCATTCGTATTCGGAGGCGGCCGGGTTAATTCCGCGCCTTTCGTGCCGTTTTCTTCGGCGCCCCGCCTCGACATACTTCAACTGTATAGTCTCGGCGGGCGCTCTCGAAAAACAACCCGAAATCCATCAAAATTTCCGCCGGCCGCAAAAAAAACCGCTGCACATAATCTGGCTAGTGTCCTAATTCGCGGCGATAAAAGGCGCTGCTATCGCTGGAAGTCCTCGACCAGCAACTGCCTTATCTCCTCCTGATGTTTTTCAAGGCAGGTCGGGCATATGCTGTGGGTGAAAACGGCATCGGTATGCTTCGAGATGTAGGCCTCCAACCGCTCCCAGTAGCCTTTGTCGTCACGAATGTTCTTACACCAGGCGCAGATAGGAATAAGGCCCTTAAGGGTCTTGACCTCCGCCAGTGCCTCCCGGAGCTTCTCGATCAGCTTCTCCTGCTCTTTCTCCTTTTGCAGCAGCTTGTCCTCCGCCAGCTTGATACGCACCATCGACTGCACCCGGGCAAGAAGCTCCCTGCTGGTCAAAGGCTTGACGATATAGGCGTCCGCCCCCCCGTCCAATCCTTCCGCCTGGTATTCCGGCGAGACCCTGACGCCGGACACGAGCATGACGAGGGTCCGGCGGGAAGCCTCGTCATGCTTGATGCGGCAGCATACGTCGACGCCCGACATGTCGGGCAATATCACGTCCAGAAGGACGATGTCCGGCCGGTGGAGGCGGACGGACTCCAGGCATTCCTTTCCGGTCGCAGCTTCGAGAACCCGGTAGCCCCCGCTTTCGAGGATCATGCTGGTCATCAAGAGTACGTTCGGGTCGTCATCGGCGACCAATACCTTCACGCGTCTTGCCATGGCACCCCCCCTTGCTCCCGGCTGGAAGCGGTCCGCAATTTTCGAACCGGAAGAGCATGCAACAGAATCTAGTGTAATGGTCCGACAGGGGACCGGCAAGGAAGTCACGACGGGCGTGCGCCGGATGGGGCGTGTTCTTTGTCAAATTAGGCCGCCCGGTCTGCCCGACGCGCTGAAAGCACCTCCTTCCCCCCTGTCGAAAAACGGAGATTTTGTATTGAGGGTTGTGGTATAGTGAGGAAGCTGCAATGGATACTGTATACCGTGACGTCTACGAGCTTATCCTTTCGTGCGGCCCGAGGCTGGTCTATACGGCAAGGCTGGAGGAAACGGGCGGAGTTGCGCCGGAAGGCACGCCCCGGGGCGTCCATTTCGAGTCTTGCGTCAACGAGAAGGCAGCCTACGAGATGGCGCTTGCCGGCGCCTGGGCGTCGAAAAGGACGGCCTGCCTTTTTTCCGTAGAGGGCGTCTACGAGGCCCTGGACCCCCTCATGAGCTCAGCCTACATAGGAGTGAAGGGAGGGTTCGTCGTGGTGTGCGTCAAGGAAGGGCCGCTAGACGTTGCGCCCCTCGGCCCCTTTTCCAAACTGCCCGTCCTTGCATCCGACGGCGCACCCGACGATCTGGCCGCCGCCCTCTTTTCGGCCTTCGATCTTTCCGAGCGGTACGAGATGCCCTGCATCGTGGAGACCCTGCCCCTGAAGGGCAGGCCCTCGCCGGCCGGCGGAAAGGCGCCGGACGGGCTCTCCGCTTTTGTGAAGGACCCCTCCCGCTGGGCCGCCATACCGAAATTCAGGTTCAAGCTCCACAAAGCCCTCAACGAGAAAATAGATCGGATTCGCGATGAGTTCGAGACCTACGGGGGGAACGTGCGCATTCCGGGAGGCGCAAAAGGCGTCATAACCCACCGGGCCTGCCGGGACGGTATGGCGCCGGGGGCAAGCGTGCTGGCCTTAGGGACGATTTTCCCCCTCCCTGACCGCCTTGTCGCGGCCTTCATCGACGACATGGAAGAGGTGCGGATTGTCGAGGGGGATGTGCCTGCCATCGAAGTGCAGATACGGGGGACGGACAGAATAGACTGGACCTTTAGGAAGGGTGGGTCCACGGGGAAAGGCATCGCCTCGCCGGCCGGCCGGGAGGAGCTATTCGGCTTTACGGTCGTGAGAGACCGCCTGGGGCCGGCCTCTGCTATAAACCTGGCCCACGGCATGGTGAAGGGAGGGGGGGCAAAAAAGATACTCGCCTTGACCTCCGGGGAAGCCTTTTTCCACTCGGGCCTTCCCGCTTTTGTCAACACCCTCTATAACGGGTCGGCTTACGTCCTCGTGATAGAGAGGGCGGAAAAATGGGAAAAGATAGGCCGTGCCCTGCGAGGGTTGGGGTTCAACCGCTTTTTCCGTATGAAAGGAGCGGCCGACCTGGCGCGGTACGCGGACGGGGGAGAGCTTACGGTGCTTTTCTGCGAAGGCGACCTATGAAGTGGGAGATCGTCTGCACGGGGATCGGCGGGAGGGGAGTGCTCCTCGCATCGGCAGTCCTGATCGAGACGGCGACGTCTGCGGGATACCATGCCATGGCCTCCGACGAGCTCGGCATGAGCCAGAGGGGCGGCTCCGTCGTCTCCATGGTCAAGGTCGGCTCTTTCCGAAGCCCCTTTGTGGGCAGGGAGAACGCCGATGTCATCCTCTCCTTCGAGGAGAGCGAGTTCTACAGGAACCTGACCTTCCTCAAGGCGGGCGGCCTGGCCATCGTCAATTCCGCAGGAAAGGAGGTCCCCGGGCCTGTCCGCGGGTTGCTCGCGGATAGGCGGATCGCCTGCCATCTCTTCGACGCCGACGCGATCGCAAACCGGAACGGCTCCGTCCAGGCCTCCAATATGGCGATGCTCGGCTTTTTTTCACACTTCGCGGTCGGTCCTTACACCTTCGGGAATATCCTGTCGGCCATCGGCCGCAAGGTCGCGCCGAAGTTTTTCGAGATGAACAGGGCCGTGTGCGAGGCGGGCAGAATAGAGGCAGGAGGCAGGCTCGCATCGGAGGTACGGCCTTGAACGGCACAGAGGTCATGATAGGGAACCAGGCAATAGCCCTCGGGCTTGTCCAGGCGGGGCTGGAGGTCGCAGCGGCCTATCCGGGCACCCCGAGCTCCGAGATACTGCCCGCCGTGATCGATTTCAAGAGAAGACTCGGGAAGGATATCCATATCGAGTGGTCGGTCAACGAGCGCGTCGCCATGGAGGTTGCCTTCGGCGCGGCAATGGCCGGCAAAAAGGCCGCCTGCATGATGAAGCAGGTGGGGCTGAACGTGGCCTTCGTCCCTTTCATCAAGGGAAGGGAAGTTCCCATCGAAGGCGCGCTCGTCGTCATCTCCTGCGACGACCCCGGACCGCAGTCCTCCCAGACGGAGCAGGATTCGAGGCTTATAGCGGCGCTTTTCAGTTTCCCCGTCTTCGACGTGTCATCCCCCGAGGACGCGCGGCTGCTCGCCGCCCATGCGCTCTCCTATTCTTCGAGGATCAAAAGACCCGTGCTGCTGAGGTCCACGCACAGGGTCAGCCATGCGAGGGAGGCCGTCTCCCTCGAGACCCCCGGCCAGGGCGGCGCAATCGATGAAGGCCTGAAGCTTTCCAACGGACGCCGGCTGGGCATCGTTTCATCCGGCATGGGCTTCAACGTAGTCACCGACGTTTTAGGCGAGCTTGGGCTGGAGAACGCGGTCTCCCTTTACAAGGCGGCGCAGATTTTTCCCTGCCCCCCGGAGCTCCTCCGGTTCGCCGGTTCCATGGAGAACCTCCTCGTCCTCGAAGAGACGGACGAAGTGCTGGAGGCCCTCGTTAGCGGCGCGACCAGGGTTTTCGGCAGGAGCACGGGCCACGTCCCTCGCCAGGGCGAGCTTACCTACGACGTTGTGCGGGGGATAGTTCAGGCCCTGGCGGAAGCAACCGGCCTCGCGACGAGGCCTTTTTCGCCGGATGCGGCCATAGAGGAAGCGGTCAGCAGCATTTCCTTCCCGCCCAGGCCGCCCAAGCTCTGCGCCGGCTGTCCCCATAGGGCTTCTTTCTATGCGATGAAGCAGGCTTTCCCAAAAGCCGTCTTCCCCGGAGACATCGGCTGCTACACCCTGGGGACGTCGCAAGGTGCAGTCGATACCTGCGTAGACATGGGCGGCAGCATCGGCCTCGCCTCCGGGTTCTTCGAGACCTTTCGCCAGGACGGGGGGCCGGACGTACCCATCCTGGCGTCCATAGGCGACTCCACTTTCTTTCACGCTGCCCTTCCCCTTCTTTACGATGCGGCCGCCAAGGGCAAACGGTATGTCGCGGTCATCGTGGACAACGGCACGACCGCGATGACCGGCATGCAGCCTACGCCCCAGAGCGGGATGAGAGCCGAGGGCGCGAGCGACTATGCGATCCCGATAGAAGAGGTGGTGAAGGGCCTGGGGGTGGAGTTCGTCAAGACCATCGATCCCTACGAGATACCGGTAATGATAAAGGCCCTGAAAGAGGCGAAAGCCCATTTGACGAAAGAAGGGAAAGGGCCGGCCGTGATCGTCGCGAGACACCCCTGCCTCCTCTTTGCGAAGGCCGGGAAGAAGATGTACTCGGACGACCTCGACCTCGCCGCCGGCTGCAACGGGTGCAAGCATTGCGTCAAGCTCTTCGACTGTCCTGGTCTCATCTTCGACGAGGAGCTAGGGAAAGTGAAACGGGATGAAGGTATCTGCGTCAACTGCGGGGTCTGCCTCTTTGTCTGCCCCCAGAAGAAGAAACGGGCCCACCGGCCCCGTGGGAAAGCACAGCCGGCCCCCGCATAGGAAGAGAGACGGGCTTTTTGCGGAAAGTGAGCGAATAAGAGGAGGCTTCATGAGAACTTTGATGTCCGTTATAGCCTTATCCGTAGTTTGCGCCTGCTTTTTGGCGAGCGCCGGCCCCGTTCACGGGCAGGCCGCTATCAAAGTCGGAATAGTCGATACTTACACGGGTCCCGCAACGACCTATACTGAGGACGTGCTGGACGGGTTCAAGCTGGCGGTGAACCAGATCAACGCGAAGGGCGGCGTCCTGGGAAGGAAGATCGAGTTCACCCGCAGGGACGACAAGTTCAAGCCTGACATCGCCCTCGAGATGACGAAAGACCTCGTCATGAGGGAGAAGGTCGATATCCTCATGGGCTCGACGAACTCCGGAGGGGCCCTCGCCATGTCCGAGTTCGCCCGGAAGGAAAAGATCCCTTTCATAGTCACCGATGCCAAGAGCGACAAGATCACGGGTGAACGGGGCCACCGGTACGTTTTCAATACGAACGAGAACACGGCGATGATCGGGAGGGCGACGGCGCTGATGCTGTCGAAGAAGCCCTGGGTAAAATACTGGATCATGGGGGAGGACTACGAGTTCGGCCACGCCTGCGCGGACGAGATATGGAGCAACCTCAAGAAGCTCAGGCCCGATGTGCAGCTTCTGGGCCAGTCGTGGAGGAAAGTAGGCGAGACCGACCTTGCCCCGTACATCACACCCGCCATGAACGCCAAGCCCGACTGCATCATCAGCGCCGCGGGAGGGGGCGGCGTAGTCAACTTCCTGAAGGCGATCAAGGCGACGGGCCTCGAGAAGAAGATCGCCATTTACCAGCACTACGCTACCGACCTGCTCGCCCTCCGCCCTTTGGGCATGGACGCGCCGGAGGGGGTGATGGGCAGCTCGAGCTATCATTTCTACTACCCGAATACGCCGGACAATAAGGCCTTCAGCGACGAGTTCATGAAGGTATACAAAAGGTATCCCGGCTCGACGGCCTTCTACGGCTATGTGGCGGGCCAGCTCATAGCCAAGGCCTATCAGAAGGCCGGAAAGATCGACACCGAGCGCTTCATAGACGCCATGGAAGGCCTTACCGTCGACAGCCCTATCGGGAAGATCCAGATGCGCGCCTGCGACCATCAGCTCATTCTCCCCATGTACTTCGGCGTGACGAAGAAAACGAAGGCCTATCCGTTCCTGGTCGGCTCCGACTTTGTGACTATTTCGGGAAAGGACTACCTCCCGAGCTGCGAAGAGATCATGAAGCTGAGGGGCGGGAAGTAGCGCGGACTTCTCAAAAGCAAAAAGGATCGAGGGGTCGAGCGCCCCTCGGTCCTGCCCTCCTGAAAGCAAGGGGATTACCGCCGCCCGGGAGCGGCAAGAGGTCCTATTTCACCTTGGCGCCTTTCTCCGCGAGCAAAGCCCTCAGTATCGAGCGATGGCAATGTGATTCATCCTCGCAATAGCAGCCGACCGAGAAGTCTGTTTGGTGAGAGAGCGCGGCGAGCAGCTCAAGGGTACGGGCCTTCTCCGGCGTCGCCATCTCGGCGCGGTACTTCCTGGTGAATGCGGCCCATTGACCGGGCGTTGTCGCCCCTTGGCCGAGCTTCATCGTTTCGATGCTCGGCGCCAGGTTCGGAAACCACACATCGTACCAATTCCGTGAAGCAAATTCTTCCTTGGGTACGCCCCTCGGCGGGCGGCGTACGGTCCCGATGCGAGTGCCTTCGCTCTTCTCTCTTTCACTCCCGAGCCTCACTATGCGTACGGCCATGGTCCCTCCTTCCTTCCGACGAGTGATCGATGGGGGACGCCCTTCGACTGTTCAACGACCGCCGTCCGTCCCATCAACCTACACATTACCAAATAAAAAGGGGGCCGTTCAATAAGATAGCAAAGGGACCGTCGCGCCGGACCCCACATGGGGGCTTGACCCACGTCCTCCCACTGTGTACACTCTACGACTGTATGCGACGGTACCTCATTTTTGCCAGCGTCTCCATAGGTCTTCTCATGTACTCCATCGACGGCACCGTGGTGGCGGTTGCCTTTCCCTCCTTTACGAGGGAGCTAGGCGCCGGCGTTCTCTGGGCCGCGTGGACCATCTCGGTTTTCTTCATCGGCGTCACCATGACCATGCCCATCGCAGGCAGCCTGAGCGACAGCTTCGGCCGCAAGAAGGTATTCCTCGTGTCGCTGGGGTTTTTCACCGTCAGCTCTCTCTTCTGCGGCCTTGCGCCCAACATCCAGACCCTCATCGCCTTCAGGTTCCTCCAGGGCGCAGGCGGGGCGAGCTTCCTCCCCACCGCGTCGGGCATAGTGGCCGACTACTTTCCGGAGAGCCGTGAAAAGGCGATAGGGCTCTTCACGAGTATTTTTCCGATAGGCGGCATCATTGGTCCCAACCTGGGGGGGTGGATCGTGAGCCGGTTCTCCTGGCGCGCCATATTCTACATCAACATACCTGCCGGCGTAGCCCTCATGGTGCTTGCCTCCATCCTTCTGAGGGACACCCGCACCCTTTCCCGTCCCCATGTGGACGTAGGCGGCGCCGGCCTGATGGGAGGCGGCATCCTCTTCATCATGTTCGCCCTGAGTCTGGTCGGGGAGGGTTCCTCCAGCACGTCGGTGCTCTTTGCTTCCCCGGTCCTCATCCTGGCCGGTCTCCTTCTGATCTTCCTGTTCTTGAGGCACGAGACAAGGACGGCGAACCCGATTTTCGATGTCGTGCTGCTCCGCTCCACACCTTTCCTTGCCGCGAACGTGCTCAATTTCGCCATAGGTATGGGCGTGCTGGGCATATTCTCCTTCATACCCCTCTATGCGATCTCCATCCACGGGCTTTCAACGCTCATGAGCGGCGTAATACTGACCCCCAGGTCCGTGGGGACCATCGCCGCTTCCGCCGTCACAAGCTTTTCGCTGCGCAGATGGGGCTACCGGCGGCCAATGATCTGGGGGCTGGTCCTGATGGCCCTCGGGACGGTCATCCTTGCGCCCGGACTGCCCTTTTGGGGAAAGGGCATACCTTTGGGGGGCGCAGGGATGCTCTCGATGCTGCTCCTTATTCCGGGGGTCGGCATGGGCCTCATGTTTCCGGCTGCCAACAATGCCTGTATCGAGTTGATGCCGCAGAAGGTAGCGACCATCGTTGCCCTGCGCAACACCTTGAGGACTATCGGCGGGGCACTCGGGGTCTCCCTCATCACCCTCATCCTTCACCTGAGCAGGACACCGGAAAAAGGCTTTACCCTTACTTTCGTGTCTTGCGGTCTCGCCCTTTTAGCCGCGATTCCCTTCGCCCTCCTCCTGCCGAGGGGAAAGGGGGAGTGGGCGGGGGCTGCCTAGCCCGCGGCTGTACCCTGCCGTCCAATCTTTTCTGGACAGTTGAGGGCATATGGGCTAAAATAGCAAAAAGCGTTTGCCGCAGAGCAGTCGAGCGCGGCGCGAGAAGGGGGAATATCATGCGAAGGAACCTGTTATCGGCGCTTCTTATGGGGGTGTTGGTCGGCTTTTTTTCGATCGGTCCGCTCTCTTTTGCCGCAGACAACATAAAGGTCGGGATTGTGGACACTTATTCCGGCCCTGCCACTTCGTTCACCACCGATGTTCTCGACGGGTTCAAGCTCGCCGTTGAAAAGATCAATGCCAAAGGCGGGGTGCTGGGCAAGAAGATCGAGTATTTCACCAGGGACGAGAAGTTCAAGCCCGATATCGGCCTCGCCATGGCGAAGGAGCTGGTCATGAAGGAGAGGGTGGACCTGCTCATGGGGACCATCAACAGCGCTACCGCACTGGCAGTTTCCGACTTCGCCAAGAAGGAGAAAATGCCCTTCTTCGTGACCTTTTCGAAGAGCGATAAGATCATCGGCGAGCAGGGGCACAAGTACGTCTTCAACATGAACGAAAACACGCTGATGGCGGGGAGGGCCGCCGCCGTCGTCCTCGCGAAAAAGCCTTACATAAGGTACTGGATAGCGGGTGACGATTATGAGTACGGCCATGCCATCGCCGAAGGCGTCTGGAATAACCTGAAGAAGCTGAAGCCGAACGTCCAGCTCATCGGCCAGTCCTGGTGGAAGTTGGGCGAGGCCGACTTTACGCCCTACATAACGCAGATCCTCGCCGCTAAACCCGATTTTGTCATCGTAGCGACGGGGGGATCGGGCATGGTCAATTTCCAGAAGGCCGCGAAGGCGACGGGTCTGAGCCAGAAGATACCTTTCTACCAGCACACGGCCAACGAGCATTCTACGCTCGCGCCGCAGGGTCCCAACGCTCCCGAAGGGGTCTTCGGCACGGCGAATTACCTTTTCTATTACCCGGATATGCCTGCCAACAGGGCCTTCGTAGCCGAATTCCGCAAGGCCTACAACAGGTATCCCCGCATTGGGGCCCTCTACGGCTACATGACGGCCCAGTTTATAGCGGAGGGGTTCAAGAAGGCCGGGAAGATGGACAAGGAGGCGCTGGTCAAGGCGCTCGAAGGCATGACGCTGGACAGCCCGGTAGGTCCCTTGACGATACGGGCGTGCGACCACCAGCTGGAGCTCCCCATGTACTGGGGCGTGACGAAGAAGGACCCCAAGTACCCGGACTTTCTGATTTCCGCCGACAACCAGGTGATCCCCGCAAAGGACTATATGCCGTCGTGCGAGGAGGTGCTCAAAGACCGCAAGAAGTAGAGTTGGGGGGCCGGGCGCTTTTTGCGCATAGCTTTGTCGTCGGGTTCGGCGCGCCATCCTCACATACTGCAAGAGTATGCTCCGGTGGGCGCCTCCCCGACTTCGCGCTCTGCATCAAAAATCGCCTCGGCCCCTGTCTAATGCAACTATTTGACGCCGGCCGGCCCCTCGATCACGTGAACGACCCACGCCTTCGGCGCGGGTGCCCCGTCGAAAATAGCCCAGGCCCCCCTCGGACCCCCTTATCTCCCGGCTCACAACAATCAAGACTACGGCCCGCCTCGGCCCCTCCCTAGCACATCTAGGCAATTTGCAAAATTAAGTATCGATTCGAGAGGCGCAACCATGTCCTGAGCGCAGCATCGCGGAAGTCTCTCGGGTACCCGACTTGCGCCGGAAGAAGCGGTGCGCGGGCCGCGCAGGCCGAGGCTGTTTGAGGGCCAGGCCGCTGGCAGCGGCCGGCCCGAGTTCCGAGGCCAGCGGAAGGGAGGCGCTAGGGCGGGTGAGAGACGAGAGCGCCAGCAAGCGAAGGATATGGTGGAGCCTCGAAGCAAACCGGAATTATTTCTGGAAAAGTCTCTATAATTCCTTGCCCCCCTATTTTAGGTTGACATTCGGAAAATACTAAGCTAAAGTTAACGAATTATGGCGGCGGGCCAAAAAATCGAGGCGGACAGGTTAGCGGCTGGTTTGCTCAGCACCACCATCCGGCTCGTCAGGAGGCTGCGGGTCGAGCGGTCGGAGGAGGAGCTGAGCCTCTTCAAGCTCATCGTGCTGGCAAGCCTGGCCCGGAGCGGAGCGGTCACGGCTACGGACCTTGCGGCCCGGGAGCACATCCGTCCCCAGTCGCTCACGAGGATCCTCGCCTTTCTGGAAAAGAAGGGGTTTGTGGAGCGACAGCCGGACGGGGCGGACAGGAGGCGTCTCCTGATCACTGTGACTGCGAGCGGCATGGAAGCATTGAGATTGAGCGATCATCAAAGAAAGGCGTGGCTGGCCGGGGCTATAGGGCGGAGACTCTCGCCGGCCGAGCGCGGGGAGCTAGTGCGGGCCTGCCGTCTCCTCGATCGTCTTGCCGGGGATGAAGGCGGCCGCATTAAGGCGTGAGGGTTGTGGCAACTATGGAAAAGAGAGGACCGGAGGAGAAAGGATCGTCGAGGGGGTGGCGGAGAAACAAGCGGCTCTGGGCTGGAGTGCTCGCCGTCCTTATCGTTGTGGCTGGGACCTACATCTTTGTAGGCAGGACCAAGCAGAGCGGGTCTCAGGCTTCGGCACAATCAGCGGTGCGGGCCGTCCCTGTGGCGGCCACGGCGGCACAAAAGGGCGACTTGAACGTGTACGTCAACGGCCTTGGCTCCGTGACCGCCCTGTACACTGTGACCGTGAAGAGCCGCGTAGACGGGCAGCTCATGGAGGTCTTTTTCAAAGAAGGCCAGGTTGTCAAGAAGGGCGACCTCCTTGCCACCATAGACCCCCGGCCCTATCAGGTGCAGTTGTCCCAGGCCGAGGGACAGCTGGCGCACGACGAGGCGCTTTTGAAGAATGCCCAGATAGACCTGGAGCGGTATCGCATTCTCTGGGAGCAGGATTCGATCCCGAAGCAGCAGCTTGATACGCAGGCGGCGCTGGTGCGCCAGTACGAAGGCTCCATCAAGACCGACCAGGCCCAGGTCGAGAACGCGAAGCTTCAGCTTGTCTACAGCCGCATCACCTCACCCATCGACGGCAGAGTCGGCTTGAGGCTTGTCGACCCCGGAAACATAGTCCATGCTTCCGATACCAACGGCCTTCTCGTGATCACCCAGCTCCAGCCCATAACCGTGGTCTTCCCCATACCGGAAGACAACCTTCCCACCGTGCTGGCTAAGCTCAGGACCGGAGAGCGAATGCCGGTAGAAGCCTACGACCGCTCCCAGTCGAAAAGGATTGCCGGCGGCGCCCTGCTGACCGTCGACAACCAGATCGACCCCACCACCGGCACGGTGCGGCTGAAGGCGCTTTTCGAGAACAAGGACAACGCCCTCTTCCCCAACCAGTTCGTCAACGCCAAGCTCCTCGTGAACGTTCTTACCGGCACGGTTATCATCCCCCCGGCCGCAATCCAGCGCGGCGCCCAGGGCACCTTCGTGTTCGTGGTAAGACCCAGCGGCACGGCCGAGGTCAGACCGATCACGGTGACCGACATACAGGGCGGGCAAGCAGCCGTGGGCAGCGGCCTTGCCGCCGGCGACCTCGTCGTCGTGGACGGCGCCGAGAGGCTCCGGGAGGGCACGAAGGTGGAGCTTCGCGGCGCAGGCAACGGTAACGGGAGGCGAAGCGGACCTTGAATCTTTCCCGGCCCTTCATCATCAGGCCGGTAGCGACTACGCTGCTAATGGTAGCCATTTTCCTGGCCGGCCTTGCAGCATACCATCAACTGGCCGTCTCGGCGCTGCCGCAGGTTGACTACCCCACCATACAGGTCCGGACCTTCTATCCGGGTGCGAGCCCCGACGTTATGGCCTCTTCCGTAACGGCCCCCCTGGAGCGGCAGTTCGGCCAGATGCCGGGCCTTACCCTTATGACCTCGACGAGCTCTTACGGCAGCTCGGTCATAACCCTGCAGTTTACCCTGGACCTCTCCCTCGACGTGGCCGAGCAGCAGGTGCAGGCGGCCATAAACGCGGCTTTCACCTTCCTGCCCACGGATCTTCCCGTACCGCCCGTTTACAGCAAGGTGAACCCGGCCGACGCCCCGATCCTCACGCTGGCCCTGACGTCGAAGACAATGCCCCTGCCCCAGATCGAAGACCTGGCGGACACGAGGTTTGCCCAAAAGATATCCCAGCTTCCGGGCGTGGGCCTTGTAAGCATCAGCGGGGGCCAGCGGCCTGCAGTGCGGATCCAGGTCAATCCGACGGCCCTGGCAGCGTACAGCCTGACCCTCGAGGACGTACGCCAGTCCCTCGTTGCCGCAAATGTGAACCAGGCCAAGGGCAGCTTCGACGGCCCCCGCCAGTCCTATATAATCGGCGCCAACGACCAGCTCCTTACGAGCAGCCAGTATAAGCCGCTCATTATCGCTTACAGGAACGGGGCGCCCGTCACCCTGTCGGATGTGGCCGACGTCGTCGACGATGCTGAGAACGTACAGATGGCCGCGTGGATGAACGGCACCCCTGCCGTGATACTCAATATCCAGAGGCAGCCAGGGGCCAACGTCATCCAGGTCGTGGACCGCATCAAGACCCTTCTGCCGCAGCTCAGGGGCTCCCTGCCGTCATCCGTGCAGGTTTCCATACTGACCGACAGGACCACGACGATCCGTGCCTCGGTGCGGGACGTGCAGTTCGAGCTCATACTGGCAGTGGCCCTCGTCGTGATGGTAATCTTCCTCTTCCTGCGCAACGTGTCCGCCACGATCATTCCGAGCGTCGCCGTTCCCCTCTCTATCGTCGGTACTTTCGGGGTCATGTACCTCCTCGGTTTCAGCCTCAACAACCTCTCCCTCATGGCCCTCACGATCTCTACGGGCTTCGTGGTCGACGACGCCATAGTGATGATCGAAAACATAGCGCGCTTCATAGAAGAGGGCGAGAAGCCGCTCCAGGCGGCACTTAAAGGGGCGAAGCAGATCGGCTTCACCATCCTCTCCCTTACCGTCTCTCTCATCGCCGTCCTTATCCCGCTCCTGTTCATGAGCGATGTCGTCGGCAGGCTCTTCCGCGAGTTCGCCGTGACCCTGGGAGTTACCATACTTATCTCGGCGGTCGTCTCCCTGACCCTTACACCCATGATGTGCGCGCGAATCCTGAAGCACACGCCGGAGGAGCGGCAGGGGCGCGTCTTCCGGGCGTCCCAGAAGGTCTTCGACCGCACCATCGCATTCTACGGCAGGACCCTCCGGTGGGTCCTCGGGAAGCGTAGAGAGACGCTCGCCGTTGCCGTGGCCACCCTGGTCCTTACCATCATCCTATACGTGATAGTACCCAAGGGCTTCTTCCCGGTCGAGGACACGGGCCTGATCCTCGGCATCTCGGAGGCCGCCCAGTCTGCCTCCTTCCCGGCTATGACCGGGTACCAGCAAGCCCTCTCGCGAGTTATCCTCGAGGACCCGGCGGTTGAGAGCCTCTCCTCTTTCATAGGCATCGACGGTACGAACCCTACCATCAACTCGGGGAGGGTCCTCATCAACCTCAAGCCCCTGGATGTCCGCAAGGTAAGCGCCACCGAAGTTATACGCCGCCTCCAGCCGCAGCTTTCGAAAGTGGAGGGCATCACGCTCTACATGCAGCCCGTCCAGGACCTCACAGTGGACGCGCGGGTGAGCCGGACGCAGTTCCAGTACACTATAGAGGACCCGGACTCGAAGGAGCTTTACACTTACGCGCCCAAGCTCGTGGAGGCCCTCCGCAAGCGGCCCGAGCTGCGGGACGTGGGCAGCGACCAACAGGACAAAGGGCTTCAGCTCTCGGTCGACATCGACAGGAGCACGGCCTCCCGCCTGGGCATTCTGCCTTCCCTGATCGACAATACCCTTTACGACGCCTACGGCCAGCGAATGGTCTCCACCATCTTTACCCAGCTCAACCAGTACCGCGTCATTCTGGGGGTGAAGCCGGACTACCGGCGGCAACCGGGCGATCTCGGGAGCATGTACATCCGGAGCAGCGGGGGCGGGCAGGTGCCGCTCGAAGCCTTTACCCAGGTCTCGGAGACCACGGGCCCCCTCCTAATCAGCAGGCAGGGGCAGTTCCCCTCCGTCACCGTCTCCTTTGACCTGGAGCAGGGCTCTTCCCTCGGTCTCGCGGTTGAGGCCGTCCAGGCTGCGGCGACGGAGCTGCAGCTTCCGGCGAGCATCCGGGGCAGCTTCCAGGGCACCGCCCAGGCATTCAGGGTGTCGCTGGCCAACGAGCCCCTTCTGATCCTGGCCGCTCTGGTGACTGTCTATATTGTGCTCGGCATCCTCTACGAGAGCTACATCCACCCCATTACCATTCTCTCGACGCTGCCTTCGGCAGGCGTGGGCGCCATCCTCGCCCTTTTGCTCTGGCGGACCGAGTTCAGCGTCATCGCGCTGATCGGCATCATCCTCCTCATAGGCATCGTCAAGAAGAACGGGATCATGATGGTCGATTTCGCTCTCGAAGCCGAGCGAAAGGAGGGGAAGAGCGCGGTCGACGCGATCTACCAGGCCTGTCTCCTCCGTTTCAGGCCCATCATGATGACCACCATGGCGGCCCTCCTCGCGGCGCTGCCGTTGGCGCTGGGCCGCGGTGTCGGCTCGGAGCTCCGCCATCCCCTGGGGATCTCCATCGTCGGCGGCCTCGTCATCAGCCAGATCCTTACTCTTTATACGACGCCGGTGATCTATCTCGGGTTCGACGAGCTGGCAAAACGCATAAGAGGGGGGGCCCCGGCCGAATCCGGCGAGCCGGACGAGCCGGACGAGCCGGACAGCCTATGAACATCTCGTCGAGCTTCATCCGGAGACCCGTAGCCACGACGCTCCTTACCATCGGGCTTGCCCTGTCCGGCGCAGTCGCTTTCCACATGCTGCCCGTTTCCCCCTTGCCGCCCGTCGATTTTCCGACCATTTACGTGGCTGCGTCGCTGCCGGGCGCCGACCCGGAGACGATGGCCACTTCGGTCGCCACGCCTCTGGAGCGCCAGTTGGGCCGCATAGCGGGCATCACCGAGATGACCTCGGTCAGCAACAGGGGGGCGACGAGCATCACCATGCAATTCGAGTTGGACCGCAACATCAATGGGGCCGCCCGCGACGTGCAGGCCGCCATCAATGCGGCGAGGAGCTATCTGCCCCCGAACCTGCCGGGCAACCCCACCTACCGTAAGGTCAACCCGTCGGACGCGCCCGTTCTCATCGTGGCGCTCACTTCCGACCAGCTTACGGCAGCCCAGATGTACGACGCGGCCTCGAGCATAATGATGCAGAAGCTTTCCCAGGTACCCGGCGTGGGCCAGGTTTTCGTCGGAGGGGGCGCCTTGCCGGCGGTCCGGGTGGACCTGAACCCTACGGCCCTGAGCCGGTACGGGATCAGCATGGCTGATGTGCGCGGCGTCCTTGCGGCGACAAGCGTGAACCGGCCCAGGGGACAGATATCGAACGGCACGAGCGCCTGGGACATACGGACTAACGACCAGCTCACACGGGCGAGCCAGTATACGCCCGTAGTCATCGCCTACCGGTCGGGGGCGGCCGTGCGCCTGCCCGACGTGGGCCGCGTTGAGGACTCGGTCGAGGATGTGCGTACAGGGGGCCTCGTTAACGGGAAGCGCGCGGTCATGGCCGTCATTTTCCGCCAGCCGAACGCGAACATCGTCGATACCGTCGACCGGGTAAAAGATATCCTGCCCCAGCTTCAGGCGGCCCTGCCCGGAGGGATCGATTTCTCAATCCTCCAGGACCGCACGCCCCCTATCAGGGGCTCCCTGAGGGATGTCGGGATCAGCCTCATGATCTCCTTCGGCCTCGTGATCCTTGTGGTCTTTGCTTTCCTTCGGAGCGCCCGCTCGACGATCATACCTGCCGTCGCAGTGGCCGTCTCCCTGATCGGCACCTTCGGCATCATGTACCTCTTCGGTTACAACCTCGACAACCTCTCCCTCATGGCCCTCACTGTCGCTACGGGCTTTGTGGTTGACGATGCCATAGTCGTCCTGGAGAACGTCACCCGCCACCTGGAGGAAGGGGTCCCGCCCAGGCTCGCGGCGCTGGTCGGCTCGAAGGAGATCGGCTTCACGGTTCTTTCCATGAGCCTCTCCCTCGTCGCCGTCTTCATCCCCATCCTCCTTATGGGCGGCATGGTAGGCCGCCTTTTCCGGGAGTTTGCCGTGACCCTGTCCGCGGCCATCCTCGTCTCGATGGTCGTGTCGCTGACGACCACCTCAATGATGTGTGCGAGAGTGCTTAGGCCGGGGAAGGATGCCTGCCACGGCCGCGCCTACTACATAAGCGAGAGAGCATTTAACTGGCTTCGCCGCAAGTATGAAGTCTCTCTCGGGTGGGCGCTGCGCCACGCGGGGCTGATGCTCCTCGTGATGGGGGTTACCGTTGCCACTAACGGCTACCTTTTCTACATCGTGCCGAAAGGCTTTTTCCCGGAGCAGGACATCGGCCGCATCTCGGGGGCCATGCAGGCGGACCAGGACATCTCCTATCAGTCCATGATCGCCAAGCTCACCCAGGCCCTTGCCATAGTCAAAAGCGACCCTGAAGTGGACGTAGCGGGCGGCTACACCGGCGGCGGCGGCGGAGGGGGCACGGCGGCCAACACCGCGCGCATGTTCATCTCGCTTAAGCCCTTCGCCGAGCGGAAGACAAAAGTGGGGGCGGTCATAGCGAGACTCCGCAGGAAGCTCGCGGGCATACCGGGGGCGCCCGTTTACCTCCAGCCCGTGCAGGACCTGCGCATCGGGGCGAGGATGGGGAACGCCATGTACCAGTATACGCTCTCCGGCGACAACCTTGCGGATCTCATGGCGTGGGGGCCGAGGGTCCTTCAGAAGCTCCGGACGCTGCCCGCCCTCATCGACGTGAACAGCGACCAGCAGAACAAGGGCCTCGAGGCTACGCTCGTGATCGACCGCGACACTGCGTCCCGCCTCGGCATCACTGCCCAGATGATAGACGACGCCCTTTACGACGCCTTCGGCCAGCGTCAGGTGTCGATCACCTACACCCAGTTGAACCAGTATCACGTCGTCATGGAGGTTGCGCCCGAGTACTGGCAGCGCCCGGACACGCTCCGCGACATTTACGTCCGGGGGTCGAGCGGGAACATGGTGCCCCTGGCCGCCTTCACCCATTTCGAAAGGCGCGCGACGTCGCTGGCTGTCAACCATCAGGGCCAGTACCCGTCCGTCACTATCTCCTTCAACCTGGCGCCGGGCAAGTCTCTGGGGGAGGCGGTGGGGGAGATCGACGCAGCTACCCACGGCATGGGCATTCCTGCAAGCATCAGGGGAAGCTTCATGGGCACGGCCCAGGCCTTTCAGGCTTCGCTGGCCAACGAGCCGCTCCTGATCCTGGCTGCCCTGGTGACGGTCTATATCGTCCTGGGGATGCTCTACGAGAGCTACGTCCACCCCCTCACCATCCTTTCGACGCTTCCTTCGGCCGGGGTAGGCGCCATGCTGGCCCTTCTCGTGTTCCGCACGGACCTGACCATCATAGCCTTCATAGGGATCGTCCTGCTCATAGGGATCGTCAAGAAGAACGGGATCATGATGGTCGATTTCGCGATAGAGGCGGAGCGCAAGGGGAACATGAAACCCATCGACGCCATCTACCAGGCCTGCCTCCTGCGCTTCAGGCCGATCATGATGACGACCATGGCCGCCCTCCTCGGCGCGCTCCCGCTCGCCATCGGCGTCGGCGTAGGCAGCGAGCTTCGCCGTCCTCTCGGCATCTCCATAGTGGGCGGACTTATCTTCAGCCAGTTGCTCACGCTTTACACGACGCCGGTGATGTACCTCTTCCTCGACCGGTTCAGACTCCGGATGAGGGAGCTTGTGCGGCGCGGCCGTCTGAGATGGGGGAGAAATCGATCCGCCCAAGGGATTCGAGGTGAGATGAATGAGACCGTTGAGTAAAGGAAGGGAAGGCGAGGCCAAGGCCCCGGCCCTGAAGGCGACGCCCCTTGCCCTGGCGCTCTTTGCGCTCCTGGCGCTGGCCTCGTGCGCGGTCGGCCCCGACTACGTAAAGCCGCCGGCGATAATGCAGGACAAATTCAAAGAGATGGAGGGCTGGAAGAAGGCGGAGCCGAAAGACCAAATGCTCAGGGGCAACTGGTGGGAGGCATTCAACGATCCCGAGCTGAACGCCCTCGTGGAGCAGGTCGAGATCTCCAACCAGAATATCGCCGTCGCCGAGGCGAACTACGGGCAGTCTCTGGCCCTGGTCGATCAGGCAGCGGCGGCCTATTTCCCTACTGCGACGATAGGCCCTTCCCTTACACGCGTCTACCGCTCGACCGGAAGCGCCGCTTCGGCCGCTGCTGCGGCCACCGCTTCTGCCAAGACCGTTAATATATATTCGCTGCCCGTGAACGCCAACTGGGTGCCCGACCTCTGGGGACAGGTGCGGAGAAGCGTCGAAGCGGCCCGGGGGAACGCCCAGGTCTCGGCTGCCAACCTGGTAAACGCCCGGTTGAGCGCCCAGGCGCAGCTCGCGCAGGATTATTTTCAGCTCCGCGCCCTCGACGCGCAGAAACGGCTCCTCCATGAAACGGTCGAGGCTTACCGGAAATCCCTCGAATTGACGGAGAACAGGTATAAGGCCGGGGTGGCGTCCAGGGGCGACGTGCTCCAGGCGGACACCCAGCTCAAGACGACCCAGGCGCAGGAAGTTGACGTGGGCGTGCAGCGGGCCCAGCTGGAGCATGCCGTCGCGCTCCTCGCGGGCAAGGCGCCGGCTGACTTCGCCCTGCCTTTCTCACCGCTGTCGGCCATCCCTCCCGCCATACCGGTGGGCGTCCCTTCCGAGCTCCTTGAGCGGAGGCCCGACGTGGCGGCTGCCGAAAGGAACATGGCGGCGGCCAACGCGCAGATAGGCGTTGCAATCGCGGCCTACTATCCCACGGTGAGCCTCGGCGCCGCGGCGGGCTTCCTCAGCACGGACCTTTCGAAATGGCTTACCTGGCCTTCCCGGTTCTGGTCGATGGGTCCGGCCATCTCGCAGCTTGTCTATGACGGCGGCCTCCGGAAGGCGCGGACCGCGCAGGCGAGGGCCGCCTACGAGGGCGCCGTGGCCTCGTACCGCCAGACCGTGCTCACAGGCTTTCAGGAAGTCGAGGACAACCTGGCGGCCCTCCGCATACTCGAGCAGGAGGCGGCCGTGCAGGCGGAGGCAGTGGCCGCCGCGGAGCAATCCCTTGCAGTTATGGAAAACCAGTACAGGGCGGGCACGGTGGCCTACCTGAACGTCATAGTCGCGCAGACTACGGTCTTGAGCGCGAAGATCACCGCCCTGGGCATCCTGGGAAGGCGGATGACGGCAGCGGTGCTGCTGGTGAAGGCGCTGGGCGGGGGCTGGAACATATCGGACCTCCCGAAGGGGTAGGGGAGGGCCGGGTTAATTTCGCGCCTTTTCCCTGTCTCTCGGACCCGGTCCGGCTCGACATACTCCAACAGTATAGTCTCGCCGGCCGGCCCCTCGATCACGTGAAAATCCATCGAAATTTCCTCCGGCCCCTTAAATCCGTCGATGGGGGGTTACCGATGACTTTCTGCCTGATTCTTCCTGTAGTCCTAGATTTTGCTGGTCCCGAACAAGCTAGAATGTTACAATCGGTAATTGATCACTCAGGTTCGATGATTGTTATAGCTATTGTCCGGATGGAAACTATCTATATCTAAGCGAATTATACGGAGGTGCAATGCTAAGTCTCGTTAAGGCATTCATTTCAAAGCAATCTCTGCCGTTGGCCGCCATATGTCTCTCTGTATTAACATTCGCAGGCCAATTAATCATAACCGAAAGGTACAAAGCATCGATCAAGAAAGACAATGATCGTTTTTTGGAAGAATTGCGATGGGAATTTAAAACCAGAGAGCAAGCAGTCAAAGTCGCAGAGTATCTATCGCTTCAAACCAATCTTAAAGAGGATAGCCCTAAGAGTGAATACGATCTACTAAACAGACTCGGATGGGAACTATCATTCTGGCTTCCCGCTAATCTATACAGGAAACTTGGTCAGGCGGCGGTTTCTCCCACGCTTGAAACGCGTCGAGAACTGATCATAGAAATACGAGGGTTGCTCTTGGGAGAGAAAGCTGGCAATCTGACGGCTGGCGACGTGCTGTATCATGCGCCCGGCATCGGAAAACACAGAAAATAACGGAAGGGAAAAGGGAAGGGAAAAGGGGACAGGCTACTTTTTTACATAAGAGTGGGGCCAAGGAAGGAAAGACATCGTTGAAAAAGTAGCCTGTCCCCTTTTCTTGTCTAATCCGCTTGAGTGCTGGTGCGGGAATCTCGCGCGGAAGGCATAGAAAAGGCAAAGATGTTAATCTTCCCGAAGCCCTACTTAACAACTGACGGATTTTTGCGATAAAATGGTGTGGGATGGTGATTTCGACGCAACATTTTAAATCTTTGACTTTTTGTATCCATCTCATTAAGATACATAGATACTGAAACTATATCGCCTGAAGGGGCAACGTGGAAAAACCCGACATAGGTACGTGGCAAGCAGAATTGTTGAGATTGACCTCCTTTTTTTCGGCGCAGGATGAAGGGTCGGACTGGTGGGAAAAAGTTGTCGGGGAAACGCCTGAAAATGTGATCTCTCAGCCTAAAATGCAACTACATCAAACTGAGGGGCCGTTTAATGGCGGACGATTAGTGCTACAAAAAGGCCTCCTTCGCTTTGATTGGCTGTTGATGCCTAATCCCTTTGGTACTCTTGAGGAGGGTATTCCAGTTCTCGGTCAGTTCATGGAGATTAACGATGGATTTGTTAATCTAATGATGTCATGGCTGAAAATGGACACGCCCGATATCGTGCGATTAGCCTTTGGAGCCGTTCTCTCGCGCCCGGTACCGGATCGTCAAAGTGGGTACAAGGAATTGTCAGCTTATCTACCTTTTGAGCTTGATGACCGGTCCTCAGATTTTCTGTATCAAATAAATAGGCCAAGACCGTGCGCGACTATTAGGAGTCTTGAGATAAACAGACTTTCACGATGGTCTGTATCGATGTGGCGTTTGGCGCTTCGGCCCTTACCGGCAGTTTCTAATGTCACAGAGCAATATAAGACTCGGTTGGAGTTAGACGTCAGCTCATCGGCAGCTATTTCCGAACCGATTCCAAGAGAAGCTCTTATACCGCTTTTTCTTGAGATAGTAGACATAGGCAAAGAGATTGCGTCACAGGGGGACATAGAATGATGCTGTCAGAAGGCTTGAAGCCTTTCAACACCGGCCTGAACCAATGGTGTTTGGTGACCTCAGAAACGGCCACGCCCAGTGGGGAACCCCTTGGTCGTATTTCCCGCGATATTGAAGCATTTACCGCCACCTCTCCAGCTACGCATATCTTGGTTGCTGATCCTTTTGGTCCATATTCCCAGGCCGTAGCGGCCGGGTACTCCAATGAACTAATGCCTGATATTAACATGCCCACGTCCTCTCCTTATTACCTTTATTTGATGGATTATGGCTCTGTCTCGCCTTGCTTCTATTGGCCTGATGTTGTCTTGTTGACCTCAAGCAACACCGATGAGGGAACCGATACACAATCGCAAAATACCGCAAAGCTAATCGAAAGAGCAGTCAGGCTGGAGGCGGCGAGAGAAATCTCAATCGAATTTGAAAAGGCCAAGGAAGAGTCGTTTGAGGATGGAATGGATAGCGAGTTCAGCCGAAGGCTGGAGAACCTGATCATAAAATTCGATCACTCGGCACTCGCGGTCATTCGCTCCCTCGTCTTTGTAGCGGATTTTTATGGTGAGGCAGTAGGCGAAGCCTTAAGGCTGCTGGGGCGCATCGATCATCCCGAAACGTATTCCAATCGTCTCGTTCTGCTTGAGCAATGCCTATTTCACCCCGACGCGCGAGTGAGAGATGCAGCTTCTCTTGGATTGGCTTATCTCGACAATCCAAGCGCTATCCCTTACTTAAGGAGAGCTATCCAGGTAGAGCCGAACGAGATGCTTCTGGAGGACATGGAGCAAGTCCTCAGACAGCTTGAAGAAACACTCCAATGCCTTTCTTCTTGAGGAAAATTCGGAAAGCCAAATGGTTGAACGACAAGGCTTTGACGTGGCTCGGAACGGACGATCTCCAAGCCGATGCTATTTTTGATCTCAAAACAGACGACAATGCACTATCCGTCTGGCATGTTGAAGACGATAAGTCAAATCTGCAAGTGGTGATAGCCGCGCTCAGCACGACAAGCGATAATTTGTCTAACCTTGACTACGTGCTTGTTGAGCAGAGCGTCTTTGCTAAAGCCGGCCTAAAAGTTATTCATACAAGGGGGAAAACAGTCTACGATGAAGCAAACAAATGGCATCGAGACTTAGTTGAGCTCAGCGCCAAGAGCCTCATCAACACGGCTCTCCTTATAGCTTCTCAGAGAAGCGAAATGAAACGATTATTGCCCAAGCAAGTTCTCTCATTGCTTCAAGAAAAGATAATGGCAGGAGAAATTAAAACTGCAGAGCTTAAGGAAAAGCTTAGGGGGAAGATCGAACAATCCCCTCAATGACCCCCGATGTCAATAGTGGACGCGAAATGTCCTTCATGCCGCTGCCCGCCTGGCATAGAACTGCCGCTCATAAGCCGCCGGGGATAGGTAGCCAAGGCGGGCCTGGCGTCTCTGCCGGTTATAGAAGACCTCGATGTATTCGGTAATGTCTCTGCGTGCCTCCTCTCTGGTTGCGTAGCGACGGTGGTTGATAAGCTCGTTCTTCATGGTGCCCCAAAAGCTCTCCATGGGGAGGGGGGCAGGGACGCTCTTAAGAACTTAAATATTCTTTCATGCCCCGTAAATTCGGTCTCGATGCATCCGGGGAGGGTTTCAAACTTTTTCTTGAGTTCTTGAGCGCGTCTCTATAGGGCTTTCCCTAAATAAACTTATTGAGTTTATCGATCTGTATTTACTGTTGTACGACAATAGGAACGTGTCGGAGAACGGGTTTTGGCCACTTTTTGTTGACTGCTTGCCAATCAAAGGCATAAAATGGGAGCAAACGTCTAATAGGCATAAAAAAAGTAGTTAGATGTGGTTCAATAACTTTCGATAGCTGAGGAGGGTTCATGAAAGGGAAATTCCTTGGTATTGACGGGGAGTATCATACGGAGGGTTCCTTCTTAGGCACTGATGGCAAATACCATCCGAAAGGTTATTTTCTTGGCTCTGATGGCAGATATCATCCTCGAGGGTCTTTCTTGGGCTCAGATGGAAAATACCATCGAAAGGGAGAATTTCTTGGTTCCGACGGAAGCTATCACCCACAAAATCAATTTCTTGGCTCTGACGGGAAGTATCATCCTCCAGGATCTTTTCTTGGCAGTGATGGAAGGTATCATGAGCAGGGTTCATTTCTAGGGTCTGACGGTAAATACCATCCGAAGGGCTGTTTCCTCGGAAGTGACGGAAAGTACCATTTTCCCGGATCTTTCCTGGGAAGGGATGGTAAGTACCATATTGCTGGTTCCTTTCTTGGCTCGGACGGAACATACCATCCAAAGGGCTCATTTTTGGGCGCAAATGGAAAATATGTCGAACCTTCCGGTCTGTCAGCTGATGAAAAGAGAAATCAGAACGGGGTAGATTCATAAAACCTAACGACTTGATGAAGCCGACCGGGTAACATGGGTGATCTGATCGGATCAAAGTGGAAGAAACGATTCTTGCGTAGGCTATCCTAAGCGAAAGGACACCGTTATCCGCTAAGCCTATTTATACAAGGAGACGAAGTGCACTGACACGAAATTTTTCTCACTTTAATAAATTGTTTTGCTGCTCCCTTGGCGATTGCTCAGTTCTTTTCTTCGAAGATTAGTAAGGGTAAAAGGGAGATTACGTTGGTTATTTACCGTGGAGGCAAAGACTTACGAATCCGAGCTGAGTAACTGGCCTGCGCTGCTTGTAGATAGAAGAAGAGAAGGAAAGAGCCTTAGCCTTGAAGAGGAAAGGGACCTTAAAGGCTTGGTCACATCGGGAAAAGAGCAACTCCGCCCGATCATTGAAAAGCGTTGAAGAAAGCACCGACAAGACACAACCTTTACATGCTCCAGTTGATTGTCAGATGCTAAACCGAAAGGAGTGTCTCTATGGGAAAACTAATGAAGCATCCCCCCGGCTATCCTGTAACGTACACGAACCCCACGACTCACGAACGTGTGACTGGTAAGATTATCGACGAGGTTTGGGCAATCGAGCCAGAACGTTTCGGTCCAATCGCTGAACCGAACGACGGCTGGCGTGAAGCTGCCTTCGTTGCTCAACTCATCAAATGGCCACACCGCTACAAATCCGTCCGTTTAACTTACTATCTTCGCAAAGAAGGTGAGGGTGAGGATGCCTGGTATTTCGGAGGCCAGTATGCTGCAGACATGGGGGTAAAGGATTTCCGTACGCTGCTGGAGAAACTCCAGGCCAAAAGTTGGTAGTCTGAAAAAGGTCCTGGAGAGGCCAATGGGGACGCTCTTAAGTTCTGATTCCTGAGAAATAACTGCCTTCCCCGCAACTATCAAATTGGTAAAGCCCCAGGCCGTTGCATCCATAGGGAAGATGCTGTTCTTTGAAGAAAGGATATCCTAACCGGACCGGACGGCCTCATACGAACATAAATAGACGATAGGAAGCCGTGCAGCAGCCTTTTTAGAGAGGCATGGGCCTTGGCCCATCTCTTTATGTTGCAGGCGGTCAATTTGCATGCCACGGCAAAGCATACTTTTGCCATCCGGCGAACGCGGAGCTTGCCGATTCCGTGTGACCGCTTCAACTCCGAGTTAGTTGCCTCGATCCCTGAGCGGATCCTGTACCGGTTCTTCCATTCGGTTGTCTGCTGAAGGGCGTACATTTTATCCCTAAGGCGAAGCTCGGGGCTAATCTCAAGACGGAAGCCCCCGACCGTGTCACGGGCCTGGCAGCCTTGGCTGCGATGGTTGGGGGCTCGGACAGGACACTGATCGAGCATCGTGCATGATCGACAGAGGTCCCCGTCGAAGATCGCATGTAAAGAACGCCGTGTGGTATTGTTCCCGCTCAATATGCGATGGTCCAGGGGACTATGGCCCATGGGACACTTCGTAACAAAGCCATTTGAGTCGAAGGTAAAAAGGTCTCTGCCCACTGTATCGTCGGATAATCGACTGCGGTTGACTGGTGTCATGAACTCTATGCCTTGCTCCGTAACCTTCAATGCGGAAGGAACGGACGGATATCCCCCGTCGGCAAAAAGTATTTGAGGCTTACACCCGGCAGCATCTAAGCGTTCAATGACCGGAAGGGCTTTGCCGATGTCCGATCGGGCAGCGCCGTGCACCTCATAGTCGGTGATGATTTCTGTTTTGGGATTATTGCACGTCTCGGTGAGATGAAGGCTGTATCCCGGTCCTTTATGCCCGCAGGAGGCATCCGGATCGTAAGGGGATTGAAGGGACGCCCCTTCGCTCTTCTTCTTCACCTGGACCTTGGATGATTGTTGATCGGTTCCAAATTCGCATTGCTCTGAAAAAAGGCGGTTGAGCAATTGATAGGGCTCTGTGTCTGCAAACTCTTTAAAGAGGAGAATAAGCTCATAGAGATATTGAGCCAGTTCTTGCAGTTTGATTTTCTGCTCGGCAGGACCCAATCCGAACCAGCCCTCGGGCTCGCTTGCCTGCCATTCCAGGATCGCTTTAGGGACCCTTGCCAATTGATCCTGATTGAGGCTTTTCAGGAACAGATCGAGGGTGTTTGAGAAGAGTGCCAGTCTGCCCCGTACCCGTATGTTTGAGATGATATGGGTAGAATCGAGGCGTTGGTTGGCGCATGATAAGCCGAGCTTCATAACGGCTGCATCCCTGATATTGTCGAATACGTTGCGGATCAGCTTCATCTCGGGGTCTTTGGCTGCCAACCGCCTTCGGAACTCAACAAGGGAGCGGCGGGATAGATAGTCTTCTTCCTCACCGACATCCAGGGCGTAGCGCCACCGGATGTCGAAGCTGAATTCGTCCAGAGCTTGTTGATCGCCAAAGTCGTTCAGCTCCTGCAGCAGGCACAAACCCAAAAGACGGGCAACGCTGAAATTGGGTCTGCCTGTTTTGCCGTAAAGCATGGCATATTGAT
>Ga0208692_1000273_pt1 | contig 43690 bp, 48 predicted proteins | sample June2015DPH_20_1_3_FD_184721 | JGI IMG/M metagenome (GOLD analysis project Ga0208692, IMG submission 184721) | Peatland microbial communities from SPRUCE experiment site at the Marcell Experimental Forest, Minnesota, USA - June2015DPH_20_100... | ecosystem: Environmental > Terrestrial > Soil >... | reverse complement strand
GCCATCGTCGCCGAGCTGGGCAAGATGTCCAAGAAGATCGAAAACTCCAAGGAAGTCGCCCAGGTCGGCACCTCCAGCGCCAACCAGGACGAGCAGATCGGCAAGATGATCGCCGAGGCCATGGACAAGGTCGGCAAGGACGGCGTCATCACCGTCGAGGAAGGCAAGAGCCTCGACACCACCGTCGAGCTGGTTGAAGGCATGCAGTTCGACAAGGGCTACCTGAGCCCGCACTTCATCACCGATCCGCAAACGATGGAAGCCGTGCTCGAGGATGCCTACATCCTGATCCACGAGAAGAAGATCACCTCCGCCCGCGACATGGTGCCGCTGCTCAGCAAGGCCGCCGACCAGGGCAAACCGCTGCTGCTCATCGCCGAGGACGTCGAGGGCGAGGCCCTGGCCACCCTGGTGGTCAACAAGCTTCGCGGCACGCTGCGGGTCGCGGCCGTCAAGGCCCCGGGCTTCGGCGACCGCCGCAAGGCCATGCTGGAAGACATCGCCATCGTCACCGGCGGCACCGCCATCTTCGAGGAGCTGGGCATCAAGCTGGAAAACGTCGAGCTGTCCCAGCTCGGCCGCGCCAAGAAAATCCGCATCGACAAGGATAACACCACGATCATCGAAGGCGCCGGCAATGAGAAGGCCATCAAGGGCCGCATCGAAGCCCTCAAGACCGAGATCGACGACACCACCAGCGACTACGACCGCGAGAAGCTGCAGGAGCGCCTGGCCAAGCTGGCCGGCGGCGTCGCCCAAATCCACGTCGGCGCCGCCACGGAAGTGGCGATGAAGGAAAAGAAAGCCCGCGTGGAAGACGCTTTGCACGCCTGCCGCGCCGCCGTGGAAGAGGGAATTTTGCCCGGCGGCGGAGTCGCCGTGATCCGCGCCGCCGCCAAGGTCTTCGACCATCTTCGCAAGAAAACCGCCAGCGAGGACCAGCGTCTGGGCATCGAGATCGTCCGCCGCGCCGTCGAGTTCCCCATCAAGCAGATCGCCGACAACGCCGGCGTGGACGGCTCGGTGGTGGCTCAGAAGGTGAAGGAATCCAGCGAAGTCAACTTCGGCTACAACGCCCTGACCCACGAATACGGCGACCTGATGAAGATGGGCGTCATCGTCCCCACGAAGGTTGAGCGAATAGCGTTACAGAACGCCTCGAGCATCGCGTCGTTGTTATTGACGACGGACGCGATCGTGAGCGAGATCAAGGAGGAGAAGCCCGAGCCCGCCGGCGCCCCCGGCGGCGGCATGGGCGGGATGTACTAGCCCGAATGATTAAGCAGCCGACCGGCTTAACCCGGTCGGCTGTTTTTATTTTTGCGGAATGTGCGCACGTGGTAACATCCCCCATCGATTGGCCGCAGTGGTGGCACTGGGAATTGGAATGTTCCAATCCCCACCTGCTCAAACGCATGGTTGACCGCTGCTTCACCGAGGTCGATTTGCGAGGTATGTTGCAGCGGGCCAGCGCTTATCGGCCCGATGTGCAGCCCGGACGCTGGGTCATCGAGACGACGCGGGCCGGTCAGGCTTGGGAGGTCGTTGTCGAGCCGGACGTTCCTGCTCAACTGTTGGTGGTTGTAACGGCATACGCTGTTGGGTGAAGTGATGGCAAAGCCATATCTGGAAATCACGTATCGTCAGGGCAAACCGCTGGCGGCGTATCTGTATCTGGACCGCCGCGCCGGCGACAAGGCGGCTCGCACCGAGCGACACGGCCAATGGCTGATCGACTATGCGGCCAATGGCCGCGCTATTGGCATTGAATTCACTGTCGTCGGTGCCGTCGACCTTGCCGCGATCAACCGCGTCTTGGCGGCCAGTGACCAGCCGGCGCTGTCCAAAGCCGATTTGAATCCCCTCGTCGCCGCATAGGCCGGAAGTATCGCGTCGCTGCGTTTGGCGACGGACGCGGTGGTGAGCGAGATCAAGGAGAAGAAGCCCCAGCCCGCCGGCGTCGCCGGCGGCGGCATGGGCGGGATGTATTAACGTAACGATAACGGATGCAAGCAATCGGGCGGTGAAAGCTGCCCGATTTGCTTGTACGACGGGCAGGCATGGAGACATTGGTTCGCATCAAGAGATGTGCGTTGGCCAACCGGATTCGGTTAACGAACAAAGCGCGTTGTGAAATGGAAGTCGACAATCTGGATATCACCGACATCCGCGAGTCGCTCATGAATGCGGTCGCCATCTACAAGACGATTCGATCCACCAACGCTCAGACCGGCCATCGGGAATATTTGCACGTCATCCAAAGTCCGAATTTAGCTGGCATTGCGATCTACACCAAGGGTAAACTGCTCGTCGAGGACCGAACAGAAACGTTTTACGTGCTGGTCTCCAGCAAACACGCGTTATGACTCATCTCGTCATTAGAACCTGCCCAACGTGTGGGTCGCGGAGGATTCGCCGCGTCAAGCGCGACATTCAGAGCAAGCGCAACGGCGAAACGTTCGTGGCCAAGGGGATCGAGATCGAAGAATGCCCCAACTGCGGCGAGCGGTTGTTCAGCCCGGAGGCCCTTGAAGCAATTGCCGCCCAAAGAACACGCCTGCAAAAGCGGCCGCGGGCCCGCAAATCCGCCTAGCTCTATCTTGGCGTTCTCGGCACCTTGGTGGTTCAATCCATCCCTGCTGTTGGCGCGAGAAGGCGAATTCTCTGCGGCTGTCTCCGCGTCTCCGCGCCTCTGTGGTTGCATTTTGGCGTGGAAACGGGGTCATTACTGCTCTGGTTGCTTTCGGTAATCGCCGAAAGTGGTGTGCAAGCTGCGGTTAATGCTGCGACAATCGCATGAGCATGGTTTGCCTGCCGATCAGCAGAAGTTCAAAGCCATCGCGGATGATCGCCGGGATGGCCAGACGGCCTTTGCCGCCAAAGGCCACGTCCGTGTCGTCGATCAGCACGATGGCGGACGGCGCAAGCTTCTCGCGGGCGGCCTGAAATGCCTCCAGGTGTTTTTCCGCGTAGGGTATTGTTTCGACGGCTTCCCACGCGTCGAGGTACAACAGATCGATCGTGCCGTTGAAATTCCGCAAAAACTTCACGCCGTCGCCGCAGGAGATCCGGACATTGGGGTACGATCGACAGGCCTCGGCCGTCACGTTACAGCAGCCTGGATTGATATCGACCGTATGAACCGCAAGTCCCGTGCGCGCCCAGAACACCGTGGAATGGCCGTCGTTGCAGCAGACTGGATTGAATTCTTCCAGGGAATGTCGCAGAGGCTGGCGCATGCAGCCGACCTCGACGATGGTTTTCCCTTGCATTTTCGTGAGCAGGTCGATGGCCGCAAGAAGGTAGGGACGGGGCTTGCCTCTGAGATTTGTCTGATCATCGGCCGACAATGTGTTGCCAAAAAACAACGGGTGTCTTATGCCCGCAAAGTGTTTCGTGAGGATTTCGCGCGCGAACTCCCACGAAGAATTCAGAGACATTGCTTGCATCTCCACGGCTGCGGGGGAATCGGGGTCAACCTCCGTGGTTGCATTTTAGCCTTCGCCCGCCGAATTACATGGCTTTTGGCGAAAAGCGGCGCCGCTGGGCGCCGCGCAGGTAGGCACTCAGCGGGGTCCAGTAGTATTTCTTCCATCCATCGGTCACGCCGGCGTGGTCGTGGTCCGGGACGTTGACGTGGACGAGGTCGATTCGGCCGCGCTTGCCGATGGGGGTGAACGTCAGGATCAGGATGGAATCCAAGTCGTTCTTTTTCCAGTGGTGGGCGCGCCAACGCTGGACGATGAGTTTGCCGGGAATCGTCAGAAGAGTTTTGCCGATGAGCATTCGATCGAAGGCGGTGAATTGGCTGCCGGGTTTGGGGCTGATGCGCACGCGGCCGCCGGTGAAGGCGGCATGGCGTTGGGGGTCGAGATAAATATCGTACAACTGCTTGGCGGTGGCGGGGAAATCGACCGATTGAACGATTGGCTTGGACATAATTGTGGGGAATATTATGCATGGAATTCGTGAGTGGCTACAAACGTTCGAAAACCGACGGATGGCCATCCGTCGGCTTTGCCGAAAGAATCGGAACCGTAAATCGACGTGAACGGCGCGGGATTTTGTTGTTTGCGCTGGGCGTAGCGTCTACGCTGAGCGGCACACGCTGTAAATCCTTCATCACATCAAAGCAGCCGTCATTTTCGACGATCCGGCTTCCGTTCTTATCCGAAATAGAACGGGGCGTTGTTCTTCCCCATCTGAGGGAGGGGAAACCGGCATGCCGGTGAAGCGAACCTATTTTCATCGAAATTTCGCCATCGTTCATCGCGTGTTTGCCACGGACCAGAGCGAGGCGACGCTCGACCAGTTCATCGTGAACAAGGTGGGTGAATCGAATCAGCTTTTCGCCAAGGCGACGCTGGAGGAAGCGAAGCTGGCCATTGACGAGCTGATCGCCGCCGGAGGCCAGGCCGCGCGATGGCAGGTGAGGGCGGCCAGCGCGTGAAGAAAATGCCGAATGCTGCTGGGCCTCCCCCACGAATCGGGTCAAATCCGCCGTTTGCGGGTGGATTCTTAGCGCGCTGCTGACGAAATCTTAACCATCATTTGTGTTCCCATCGCCCAGCCGTAAAATCCGGTCTGGTCCGGTCTAAACGCAGTCGGCAGGCAATGGGAGCCGGCATTCATGATTAATCTTCTGCCTAAAGACACGGTTTTTTTTGATCTTTTTGAGGGGCTGGCCAAGCATGCCGTCTCCTGCGCCACGCACCTGCGGACGTTGGCCAAGCAGTTTCCCGAGACGGATGTGGAAGTGCAGCGCATCCGCCAGGATGAACACGAGGCCGACAACCTGGCGCATAAGGCCCTGGAGCGATTGGATCAGACCTTCATCACGCCCTTCGACCGTGAGGACATCCACGAACTGGTCAATGGCATAGATGACATCATCGATAACATCGACGCGCTGGCCAAACGATTCAAGATCTACCACGTGGACGCGATGCCCACGCCGTTCAAACAGCAAACCGAGGTTCTGGTGCAAGCGACGCTCGCCCTCAGCGATGCGGTTCATCGGCTGCGAAAGAGCCGAAAACTTTCGGAATTGAAAGCCGTGCTGATCGAGATTCATCGTCTGGAAAGCTTGGGTGACGACGTGAATCACGCGGCCGTCACCAAGCTCTTCGAAGGAGACACGCCACCCCTGGACGTGCTGAAGTGGACCAGGCTCTATGATTTCATCGAAGAGGCCATTGACGGTTGTGAGGACGTGGGGAACACGATCGAGCGAATCGTGTTGAAAAACGGATAGGGGCCCTCTTCAATCCATCCACGAGCGCACAGCTCATTCAGATCAAAATGACTCTTCCCATCCTTGCTACGACGGCCGCGACAGGACCCGCCCAAGGCTCAGCCCTCAGCCTTGGTTTGATATTCTTTATTGTGGCCGTGGCGCTGGTTTTCGACTTCCTCAACGGATTTCACGATGCCGCCAACTCGATCGCCACGGTGGTCTCGACGCGGGTGCTGGCGCCGTCGCAGGCGGTCATTTGGGCGGGTTTTTTCAACTTTGCGGCGGTCCTGGTGTTCGGCACCGGCGTCGCCCAAACGATAGGAACGGGACTGGTCGATACGCGGATCGTGGACGTCTACGTGGTTTTTGGCGGGCTGATGGGGGCGATCGTCTGGAACATCATCACCTGGCTGCTGGCCCTGCCGACCAGCTCCTCTCACGCTTTGGTCAGCGGGATTGCCGGCGCCGCCGTCGCCAAGGCGGGACTCGGCGCGATCATCGTCGGCAGGGAATGGGGTCTGCTGCTTCTATTCCTATTTCTCTCGCCGATGATCGGGTTCTTGCTCGGGGCCATCAACATGATTGCCGTGGCGTGGATATTTCGCCGCGCCACTCCTCACCGGGTCGACGGTCTTTTCCGCCGCCTGCAATTGTTGAGCGCGAGCGTTTACAGCCTGGGCCACGGAGGCAACGATGCCCAAAAAACCATGGGCATTATTGTGCTGCTGCTGAACGCGGCCGGTCATGCCCCCTGGACCGTTTATGGCAAGGTGACGTTGCCGTGGGTTCACAACGAGTACGGCCTGCCGATCATCCTGGCCTGCAACGCCGCCATCGCTCTGGGCACCATCTTCGGCGGTTGGCGCATCGTCAAAACCATGGGATCAGGCATTACGCGCCTGGCTCCCGTCGGCGGGTTTTGTGCCGAGCTGTCGGCGGCGACCACCATCTTCGGCGCCACGTTTTGTCACATCCCCATTTCCACCACCCACGCCATCACCGGTTCCATCCTCGGCGTCGGAACCACGCGCGGGGTTCGCTCCGTCCGCTGGATCTGGGGCCAGCGAATCATCCTGGCCTGGATTTTGACCATCCCCTGCGCCGCATTCATGGCCGGCATCACCTATATGCTGGTCCACCTTCTGCTCCAGCCGTTGTTCCAATGAGAATTAGCCGAGCTACTGCCCGCCGTCGGCGTTGTTGTCCGGCTGGCGGTTCGGATCGTCCATGATGTCCAGCAACCGGCCGTACATCTGGTCGGTCATTTTCACGACCATAGCGTTGGCGTTGTAGAGGACTGCGGCCTTGTCCAGCTTGGCTTGCTCGGCGGCCAGGTCGACGTTGGAGCCGCTGGAATTGGGCGGGGCGGTGCTTTGAGAAATGCCATCGACGGCGACGCCACCGGTCATGATGTCGAAGAGATTGACGCGTTGGGCTTTGTAGCCGGGGGTGTTGGCGTTGGCGATGTTATTGGCCGCGGTGTTGATGACGGCCTGCGCCGCGAGCATGCCGCTGGCCGCGATGTCCAATGCCTCGAGCATACCGGCGCTTCTCCACCGGGCAGGTCGGCGCCAAGGGGGTGCGGCTTAACTTGTGAGTGTCGAATCGCCCGGCAAGACATCGCCGGATAGGGCGGCTATAGCGTTCTTGCCGCCTGCAGCGATAATCCGATTCACGGCCAGGATACGGCCTGGAGGAATCGTTGATGGCGGAAAATGTTGCCGCGCTGATGCAGTTGGCCCGCAAGCATCACCAAGGGGGGCAGCTTCGCGACGCCGAGACGCTCTATCGGCGGGTGCTGGCGATCCAGCCGCGCAATGCCGAGGCCCTGCATTTCCTGGGGTACATGCTGTTTCAGGCGGGGCGGCCCGAATCGGGGCTGGAGATGATCGAGCGCGCCATCGCCATCGATCCCAAGCGGGCCGATTTCCACTGCAATCGGGGCGTGGTGTTGTCGACGATGCGTCGGCACGAGGAGTCGATCCAGGCGTATCGGGCGGCGCTGGCGCTGAAGCCCGATTTTGCGGAAGTGTATTACAATTTGGGCACGGCCCTGCACGCCAAGCGGCAAACAGACGAAGCGATCGACGCCTATCGCCAGGCGCTGAACCTGCGACCCAATTACCCCGACGCCTACAACAACCTGGGGACGCTGCTGCAGATGAAGGGTCGCTTGGAGGAATCCGCCGCGGCGTACCGGCAGGCGCTGAAGCTGCAGCCGAATTTCGCCGAGTCCGCGTTCAACCTCGGTCACGTGCTGCGAAATCTGGGCCAGTTGGAGGATGCGATCGCGTCGTTTCGGCAGGCGATCAACATCCGTCCCAATTATGCCGACCCCCACTACTTTCTTGGCAACGCGCTGATGAGCAAAGGCGATTGGGACGAGGCGGTGGCCGCGTATCGCCGGGCGCTGGCGCTTCGGCCGGACCTCGTGGAAGCCTGCTTGAGTCTGGCCGCCGCGCTGCGCAACCGCGGCGAGTTCCCCGAAGCCCTCAAATTCTATCGCCAAGCCTTGGTCCTGAAGCCCAGCACGCCCGAAATCTATTACAGCCTGGCGCAGACCCTGGAAGTCAACGGCGATATGGAAGAGGCGATCGAGGCCTATCAGCAGGCGCTGAAGCTGCGCCCGGAATACGTCGAGGCGCAGAACAATCTGGGCAACGTCATGAAGGATACCGGCCGGGTCGAGCAGGCCCTGTATTGGTACGACCGCGCCGTCACCCAGCGCCCCGCCGCGGACGTGTCCCACAGCAATCGGCTTTACGTGCTGCATTTGATTCCCGAGTTCGACCCGGCCACGATTTTTCAGGAGCACCTGGCGTGGTACCGCCGCCACGCGGCGCCCTTGAGCTACGAGATCCCCCAGCACAGCAATCCCGGCGCGGCGGGATCGGATCGGCGGCTCAAGATTGGCTACGTCTCGCCCGATTTCCGACAGCATTCCGTCGGGTTCTTTTTACTCAACCTGCTGGCCAACCATGCCCCGGCCGCGGTGGAGGTGTTCTGCTATTCGGATGCGGCTCGGCCGGATGCGGCCACCGCCCGCTTCCAGCAAGCCGCTCACCACTGGAAGCCGGTCGTCGGCGTGGCCGATGCCCAACTGGCACAGATCATCATCCAAGACCAGATCGACATCCTGGTGGACCTGGCCGGGCACACCGCGGGCAATCGGCTCCTGGTTTTTGCCCGCAAGCCCGCGCCGATCCAGGTGAGCTACTGCGGCTATCCGGACACGACGGGGCTGGCCACGATGGATTACCGCTTCACGGACGCGTATGCCGATCCGCCGGGCGCCACCGAGCAGTACCACAGCGAGCAGCTGGTGCGTTTGCCGCGATGCTTTTTGTGCTACGCTCCGCCGGCGGATGGTCCGGAGGTTGGGCCCGTGCCCGCCACGGCGGCCGGGCGGATCACCTTCGGGTCGTTCAACAGCATCTCCAAGCTGTCCGATGCGACGGTGGCGATGTGGTCGCAGGTATTGTCGGCTGTGCCCAACAGCCGGCTAATGATCAAGGGCCAGGGTCTGACCGATGCCCCAGTGCGTCAGCAGGTGCTGGAGCGGTTCGCGGCCCACGGCATCGCGGCCGACCGCCTGGAATTGCACAGCAGCATTGCGTCGCTGGCCGGCCACCTGGAGCTGTATCACCAGATCGACATCGCCCTGGACACCTATCCGTATCACGGCACGACGACGAGTTGCGAGGCGATGTGGATGGGGGTGCCGGTCGTGACGTTGGCGGGCAAGACGCACGCTTCTCGCGTGGGGGTGAGTCTCTTATCGAACGTGGGGTTGGAGCAACTGATCGCCCAGACGCCGGAGCAATACGTGCAGATTGCCGCGGACCTGGCCAAGGACCTGGCTGCACTGAGCGTGTTGCGGTCCGCGCTGCGGTCACGCCTGGCCGCATCGCCGCTGCTGGACGGGAGCGGCTTGGCGCGTGAAGTGGAAGCCGCTTATCGCGTCATGTGGAAACAGTGGTGCGAGAGCGCGAAGAAGGCTTGAAATCGGCGGGGCGTTGCCCACACTATGGTTTCCGGCAAAGGAGTGCCATGCCCGGCGAAACCGACTTGCACAAACGATTAAAGAAAGAGGCGTGCCGCTGGCTGTTTCGCATGGGGTATCGGTGCATCGCGGCGGAGGTGCGGCTGGCGCCTCTGGGGATCATCGACGCCGTGGGCACCGGCGAGTTCCGGCCATATCACAATTACCTGGCGGTGCCGCGGCAATTGACGCAGGTCTGTTTCATCGAGTGCAAGGCGACGCGGGCCGATTTTTTGCGCGATCTGAGCAACGACGGACAGCTTGAATTTTGCCTGATGCAGCGAGGCGCACGCTGCCGGCGAAACGGGCGGGCAAGCCGGCGCCCGCCGGCGGCGGTGGGGTTGGGCAAGTTCGACGCCTGCATCATGCGGCCGCTGGCCAATCTGCATTACGTGCTTGCGCCGGCGGGGATCATCCAGAAGAGGGATCTGCCGCCGCGCTGGGGGCTTTTGAGTTTTGGCCAGGCCGGGGTCAGCCTGGTGGTCAAGCCGCTGTGGCAGGAGGCGGCGCAGACGACGTACGTGGAAGCGGCGATCGCGCGCACGCTCACCGGCGACATCTTCCGCGCCGACGACCGGGCCATCGCCTCGGTCAACCGCGAGCTGTTTGCCCAACAGGTGACGCTGGCGCAGAAAATCCGCTCGATCCGTCCGCGTGCGATTTTTGCGCCGCGGGGCGATGAGCCGGGCTTCTCTGGGCCGCCGCCGTCGTTGCCGAGCCGGTGATGCGCCTGGTGAGCTACAACATTCTCGACGGCGGCGCCGGCCGGGCCGATGCCCTGTTGCAAATCATCGAAGCGCAGCATCCGGACGTTGTCGTGCTTGTGGAGGCCGATGATCGGCAGGTCGTGGACCAGATCGCCGCCGGGCTGAAGATGGAGGTCCTTGCCGGCGAGGGGCGCAAGCACGGCGGGGCGATCCTCAGCCGCTGGCCGATCGTCGAGTCGATCAATTACGGCCTCTTGCGCGAGGAATTTGCGGACTTGCTGCTGGAGGCGAGCGTGCACGGCCCGGGCCAGCCTTGGACGGTGACGGCGGTGCATCTGCATCCGCGGGCAACCGAGGAGGCGGAAGATCGCCGCATGCGCGAGATCGACGCCATCCTGGACATCTACGCTGCGCACCGCTCGCAGGGCCTTGCGCACCTGCTGGCCGGGGATTTCAACGCCAATTCGCCCATCCAGCAGATCGTGCCCGAGCAGTGCAAGCCCAAGACGCGCCAGGAAATGGCCGCCAATGGGGGGACGATTCCGCGGCGTTGCATCGCCAAGCTGCTGTCGGCGGGATACATGGACGTATTGCAGACGGTGCATGGGGAGGCGGCCGGCCGCATGGGCAGCTTTACCACGGAATTTCCCGGCCAAAGGATCGATTACATCTTGGCTTATGGGATCGACCAGACCCGATTTGCCGAGGCCCGCATCGAACAAGGCCCCCAGGCCCGCGACGCCAGCGACCATTTTCCCGTCATTGTACATATCATTTAGAGCGTCTTTTGTTGCGGTTTTTGCACCTGCCTAACGCGTCCATAAGTGAGGGGTCTATAATATTTGTCGGGGGACACGGAGGTGTTTATGCGAACTGTTGCCATGCTCATCGCGGTCTTGGTGGTGGGGGTGTCGTTGGCCCAGGCGGATTGGACGATTACGCCATCGCCGCAGCCGGCCGCTTCCCCGAAGGTGCTGGTCGCCGTGTTCCAAAACGCTGGCGAAGGCGGCGCCTATGGGTGGATTGGCGGCGCATTGCAGGAAGATTTGATGGCTCAGGTGGCCAAGTCGGGCACCTTTGCGCCGGCGGCCTACGGCAAGCCGCTGGGCGCTGCCGACGCGGCCGCGGCCATGCAGGCCGGTCGCGATAACGGCGCCGCGATAGTGATCTTCGGCAGCTACCAAGTCGTGGCCGACCAGGTGCGCGTCACCGGACAATTGGGCGACGTGCCTTCCAACCGCGTCGTCGCGGTGTTGCAGGGCACCGGACCCCTGCGCGATCTGTTCAAGATCGAGGATGCGCTGGGCGATCAGCTTCGCCAGCAGCTTCCGCAGCCGCTCAATACGTCGGTGCCGACGGTCACCTACGGCACGCCCAACCAGCCGTACGTGCCCGAGCCGGCGGCGCCGGTGGTTCCGCCGCCCGCTCCGGACTACACTTACACGACGCCGTACTCCCCGTATTACACCCCCGATTATTACTATCCCGATTACGGCTACGCGTATCCGTACTATCCGTACTACTACGGCGGGTTCATCTTCACGAACCGCGGCTACCATCATCATGAATTTTTCCACCACGATGGATTCCACGGTGGCGGCGGCTGGCACGGCGGGGGCGGTGGGCGTGGCGGCTGGTCGGGCGGAGGGATGCATCGGTAAAGCGTAATTTTCGTAGCGAGATCAAGACGCAGCCCCGCATGTACATGCGGGGCTTTTTTCTGCGCGTCTTCGGCCGGACTCGCAGCCACGTTCGATATGTCCGAAGCCTTGCCGCAAAGAATCGGCCTCGATACCTTCAGCAAATCATCCAGCGGGGCAGAGGGACACATGCGGTGGGTGGACAACGAAGTTTGTGAAACCATATCAAGGAGCCAGCGTATGAACGCCATGAAATGGATTGCCGTTTGGGCAATGGCCATATTTTGCCTGATCGTTACGGGATGCGCGCAGACGGCCGGTCCGCAAATCAGCGGGTACACATTTCAAGAAACCCGTCTGGGGCCGTTCCATGCGGATGTGCATTCTCCTGTTTACAGTCCCGACGGGCGCCATTTGGCTTACATCACACACAGGGGGGAGAGGCCATGCGTCGTCGTGGACGGCCAGGCGGACGCGGAGTACGACGACATCAACAAAGGCTCCTTGATCTTCAGCCCCGATGGCAAACACGTGGCCTATGCAGCCCAGAAGGGCGCGAAGTGGCTGGTGGTGGTGGACGGCCAGGCGGGCGCGGAGTACGACGCAATCGGTGAAGGACCTCCGATCTTCAGTCCCGACGGGAAACGAATGGCGTATGGAGCTACAAGGGGCGGGAAGTGGTTCGTGGTCGCGGACGGCAAGCCGGGCGCGACGTACGACGCAATCGTTGGTGGCGCCCTGATCTTCAGCCCCGACGGCAAACATGTGGCGTATGCGGCGTGCAAGGCCGGAAAGATGTTGTTGGTGGTGGACGGGCAGGCGGGCGCGGAGTACGACGGAATCGGTAAAGACTCCGTAATCTTCAGCCCCGACGGCAAACACGTGGCGTATGCGGCGTGGAAGGGGAGGAAGCAATTGGTGGTTGTGGACGGCCAGGCCGGCGCGGAGTACGACGGAATTGCCTCCCTGATCTTCAGCCCCGCCGGCAAACGCGTGGCGTATAAGGCCGAGAACGGCGCAAAGCAGTTGGTGGTGGTGGACGGACAGGCGGGCGCGGGATACGACGTAATTGCTCACCCGATTTTCAGCCCCGACGGCAAACACGTAGCGTATGCGGCCAGGAAGGGCGCAAAGAGATTCGTGGTGGTGGACGGCCAGGCAGGCGCGGAGTATGACGGAATCGTCGCTCTGATCTTCAGCCCAGACGGCAAACGCGTGGCGTACTGGGCTCAGATGGGCAAGAAGCAGATGGTGGTGGTCGACGGACAGGCGGGCGTTGAGTACGACGGAGTCGGTGATCTGATCTTTAGCCCCGACGGCAACCATGTGGCGTATGGAGCTAAGAAGGGCGCGAAGGCGTTCGTGGTGGTGGACGGCCAGGCGGGCGCGGAATGCGACGATATCGGTAAAGACAGCTTGCTCTTCAGCCCCGACGGCAAACGCGTGGCCTACGGAGCCAAGAAGGGCCGGAAATGGTTGGTGGTGGTGGACGGCCAGGCGGGCGCGGAATACGACGGGATATTCAAGAGCAGCCCGATCTTCAGCCCTGATGGCAGGCACGTGGCGTATGCGGCCCTGAGAGGCGTTGAGCAGTTGGTGATAGTGGACGGCCAGGCGGGCGCGGAGTACGACGAAATCGGTGACGGTTCTCCGATCTTCAGCCCGGACGGCGTTCTGGAATATCTGGCGCAAAAAGAAGGCTCGCTCTACCGCGTCAAATACATCCCCACGCCGTGAACCGTATGGTCATCAGAAACTTCCCCATCCCGCTCGATGCCTACCGTTTCCTGTAGACACACCGTAGCCGTGCTCGCTGGCCCATTTATTGCCGCCTGCGGCCAGGGCATCCCATTATTCGCCGCTGCCGTGGCGAAGGAAATCGTTAATTGAGCGGGGCGGCCGCCGTGCGGGCCACGGCGGGGAGGTGGGGGGGAGGATTCAGGTACAGCGTGCCCCAGGTGCCGGGGCGAAGCTGAGTCTGCATCGACTTGGGCGCCGACCAGAAGAAGTCGCATGCGTTCTGGAAATCGAGGACGTGCAGGTTGAACGCCAACGCCGGCTGATGGCTCGGGTCGAAACCGTGCAGGGCCTTGGCCGGGATGAACAGCTCGGCCACGTAGCGGTCCGGGAAAATCCGCACGGCCTGCTTAATCTCGGGATCGGGAATCAGGTTGTCCTTCAGGGCGTCGCCGTCGCGATGCCATTGCCCGACGACGCCCACGCCCTTGTTGTCCGAGAAATTGACCGGAACCAGGAAGAACTGGTGGCAATTCACGTCGTAACTGGCCTGATCGGAACTGACCGGGCGTGTCGAGATCCAAAATTCCACGTGATCGCGGGTCCACCACCACCCGGTGGCCGGCGCCGTCACCAGGCGGCTGTCGAACACCTCGATGCCCAGGTAAAGCCCTTCGTGCGTCCATCCCAGATAAACCTGGGGCGTGCCGACCTGGTACCGCTCCAGACCGACGGTTTGATCCCGCCGCATGCCCTGCACCCGGGCATTGGCCGGCCAGTCGCTCAGGTCGCCGTCCAGCACCGGCGGATGAGTCAGGAACGGCGCCTGGATGACGGGCTTGATCGCGTAGCTGTCACGCCACACGTCCTCTTGCGGATCGACGGCGCTGCCGCCATGAAGCGAGTTAAGCGTCGGCACCGTTTGGCGGATCGCATCCGCCAACGGATCGTACGTCTGGTCGTTGATGCTCACGACGCCGAAGTTGACGTCCTCACCGTCGCTGCCGCGGCCGCCCGGCGGCTCGTCGCACCACTGGAACCAATCCGCGCCCACGATGTACGGCACCCGCGCCAGCCGCGTCGTCATCAGCCGATACCCCTGGGCCCGCGCCCGCTGATCCGGCACCTGGGCCGCAAAGCCCACGGTGTCGGCATTTCCGCTGCGGCCATCCAGCGAGTGGAACGAATACTCGCTAATCACGATCGGCTGGCCGGAGCTTTGATACATCATGCGGAACATATCGCCGTCCAGCTTGGCATCGCCCACGTAATAATTCAGCGACTGTGCATCGGTGTAATCGCGCGACGCCGCCACCACTTCCTGCGGCGCATCCCCCTTGAAGCGCACGCCCAGGATCAAGTGGTTCGGATCGTATCGCCGGATCAGGCTCGTCGTGAAGCGGAAGTAATCCTCGGCCAGGTGTGACAGCCACGCGGTCCCCAGCTTCCGGTACGTCCCCTCCGGCTCGCGCGGCAGAGCGGCCCAGCGGTCCAACTGCTTCCAATCCACCAGCCCGCTGCCCCAGGCCTGGTTGAATTCAATTAACGTTGGCCACAGAGTGCGGATGACTTTGACGACTTGGGCCCGGTTCGGATCGTCGCTGGAAAGATGATCAAAATACGCCCCCGGCCCGGCAAACCCGTCGCCCCAATCCAACTCGTTGTCAATGAAATAGCCAATCAGGTTCTTGTTGTCGCGGAGCGGAGTCACCTGCGCCCGCACCGCCTGCTCAGCCAGCTCCGGCCAATCGGCGCTGTAGAACCGCTTGGATCCATCCCCGATCCAAGTCCAGAGGTTAAGGTCCTGGCTCATGGGCACGTTCAGACGGTGAAATTCCGAATTGCACCAGGCGCCCAGGCCCTTGAAGCCGGTGTCGCGCACGCGCTGCAACGTTGCCGCCGCCCAAGACTCCAGCTCCGCCTGGCTTCCTTCGCCGTCGGCGTTGCCTTTCCAGTCGCGGGAAACGAAATGCGGTCCGCCTCGTTCATGCGAATTTTGAACCGGCTGCACTGTGGTGACGTTGCTCAAGAATTCCAGGCGCCCATCAGGCGAGACAAACCACCAGACTCCGCTACGGTCCTGACCGAGGCGCCAGAAACCGGCGGTGCCGCGAATTTTCGCCAGGGCGTCGGCCGCCGTTGAAGTCAGTTGAAAATGGCCTGAGGTGGCCGAGGGATGGCGGCCGCTGCGGTTCTCCATGGCGCCGAAAAAGTAGGGGGGGCACACCACCCCGACCAGCGCTAGGAGAATGGTTGCCAGCCAAACCTTTCTCATGGCATCCCCATCCTGTGCCGCAAGGCCTCGGGGGCCGTTCTCCGGACCGCTAAAGCCTCTAGTTTGGCCGGTCGTCAAAGTTGCGGCCGCTTTTGTAACCGGCATTACGCTGTTGGGTTTTTCCCACGCAACTGGCGCAATTCCGTTTTGCTTTATCGGTCCGCATCTATTAAATCATTATCCCAAATTCCGTGAACGTCAACCGATATAAGTGATTATAATTAAAAAGTTTGTGATGATTTTCACGGTCCTTTACGCGAAAAAATTTCTCGCGTTTTTATCGGCCAGCGGCGACGAGAAAAACATGTAGATTCAGCAAGATGTAATAAAGTTCACATTTAGATAAAACCATGGGTTGCGCTTGGGCGACGGCTTGACGGCGCTGAGCCGCTGGTTACATTACCTCGCCTCTCGGCGGCCGGTTCGTCGGTAAACCCTTTTGACCGAACAACCGTACTGTCGATATGTTCTGACAAGGAGCGGACATGAAGCTGCAGCCGAAGTAGCGGCTCATGTCGACCACCAGCCCTGCAGGGTCGGCATGAGCGGATCGTCGAGCCCGCCTAGGCGGGCTCATCCGCAGGGTGCCGGCCTTCTCACCCAGAAGCGCTGCCGCGGACCCCTCTCGTGCAAGGCTTGGCCTCTCGTAAAAGGCTTCGCCTCCTCGCGTGTAGCTGTTTTGATGGGATTATTATGCCTCGCGACCTGACCAAGATTCGCAATATCGGCATTGCCGCACACATTGACGCCGGCAAAACCACCGTCTCCGAACGCATCCTCTATTACACGGGCAAGATCCACAAAATGGGCGAGGTGCACGAGGGCACTGCCGTCATGGATTTTGACGAGGAAGAGCAGAAGCGCGGCATCACCATCAGCTCCGCCGCCACCACCTGCCCCTGGGACCGTCGCGGTGAACGCTACACCATCAACCTGATCGACACGCCGGGTCACGTCGATTTCACCGCCGAGGTCGAGCGCTCCCTGCGCGTCCTCGACGGCGCTGTTGCCGTCTTCGACGGCAAGGAAGGCGTCGAGGCCCAATCGGAAACCGTCTGGCGCCAAGCCACCAAGTACCACGTGCCCCGAATCTGTTTCGTCAACAAAATGGACAAGGTGGGCGCCGATTTCGATTTCAGCTTCAACTCCATCCGCCAGCGGCTGGGCGCTCCGGCGGTCGCCGTGCAAATCCCCATCGGTCAAAGCAACACCTTCAAAGGCATGATGGACCTGATCCGCGGCGTGGCCATGTACTACAACGTCGGCGACGACGAGGACCGCGGCAGAACCATCGTCGAAAAACCCATTCCCCCCGAGGAAAAAGAGCGCTACGAGAAATGGCGCCACGACCTGATCGAAAAGGTCTCGGAAACCGACGATCACCTGATGGAGAAATACCTCCACAGCCAGGAGCCCACCGAGGAGGAAATCCGCAAGGCCCTGCGGAAAGCCACCATTTCGTTCAAATTGCACCCGGTCTTCTGCGGCTCAGCGTTGAGGTACGTCGGCGTGCAGCGCCTGCTGGACGGCGTGATCGATTATCTCCCCGCCCCGGTCGATCTTCCGGCCATCCGCGGCCACGACGCGAAGAACACGGACAAGATTGTCGAGCGGCACCCCGATCCCGAGGAGCCGTTCTGCGGCCTGGTGTTCAAGATCGTCAACGACCAGCACGGCGACCTGACCTACATCCGCATCTACAGCGGCACGCTGGAAAAAGGCAGCCGCGTGCTCAACAGCAACCGCAACAAGCGCGAGAACATCAGCCGGATGTTCCAGATGCACGCCGCCGACCGCAACCCCATCGACGTGGCCGAGGCCGGCGACATCGTCGCCTGCATCGGCGTCAAGGAGGCGCTCACCGGCGACACGCTGTGCGATCCGAATCATTCCATCATCCTCGAGCGCCCCACGTTCCCCGAACCAGTCATCAGCATGTCCATCGAGCCCAAGACTTCCGCGGACAAGCAGAAGCTGGGCGAAGCCCTGACCATCCTCAAGCGCGAAGACCCGACGTTCCAGGCCAGTTATGACCAGGAGACGGGCCAGACCATCATCGCCGGCATGGGCGAGCTGCACCTGGAGATTCTGCGCCACCGCCTGACGCGCGATCACAACGTCGAGGTGAACGTGGGCCGGCCGAAGGTCGCCTACAAGGAGACGATCACGGGCATCGCCACCGGCGTGCGCGGTAAGCACGTCAAGCAGACCGGCGGCCGCGGGCAGTACGGCGATTGCACGATCAACATCGAGCCGTTCGACGGCCGTGGCGTCGCTGCGGAACTGCTCAAGAAGTGGAACTGGAAAGACGGCGTCGCGTTCGAGAACAAGATCTACGGCGGCACGATCCCCAAGGAATACATACCCTCGGTGGAATACGGCGTGCGCATGGCCGCCAAGACCGGGGTGCTCGCCAGCTATCCCCTGGTCAACTGCAAGGTCACGCTGGTGGATGGCAGCTTTCACCCCGTGGACAGCTCGCAGATCGCCTTCGAGTTGGCCGGGCAATTGGCCTTCCGCGAAGCCTGCACCAGGGCGGGCGTGACCCTCCTGGAGCCGATCATGAAGCTGGTCGTCACCACGCCCGAGGAATTCGTGGGCAACGTGACCGGCGACCTCAACCGCCGCCGCGGAATGATCGTCGGCAGCGATCAGCACGGGAACATCCGCGTCGTCCACGCGGAGGTGCCGCTGAGCGAGATGTTCGGCTACACCACCGACATGCGTTCCATGAGCCAGGGCCGCGCCAGCTCCGTCATGGAGCCGCTGCGTTACGCCCCCGTCCCCGCCAACGTCAAAGCGGCCATCTTGGAAGAGGTCAGCTAAAACACATTCACATGTTTCAGGCGGCGTTGGATCGCCGGCGGCGCAGCAGCAGCACCGATGATCCCAGCAGCGCCATCGACGCCGTGGCCGGTTCGGGAACGACCATCACCACGTCGTACATCCCTTTGGGAGGCGGGATGAACTGGTCATACACCGATTGGATGTTGCAGTTCTGGAATAGCAACTGGTAATTGGGATCGGGCGGAGCGTTGGGATCATACGCCCCGTTGTATCCGGCATAGTTGAGCAAGCAGCCGTACAAGCCGCTGATATCCACGTTGTTCAGCGTCACGTCCTGGACGGGCTCCTCAGGCAGCCCGTAGATCCAGACGGCATACTCGGCATCGGTGTCCGTAAGGTTGCTGATCGAGATGTTGCGCCACAGCGGCGTGCCGGTGGGATTGTAGCCCTTATTTACGGCACTGGAGGGGGGCCAGGGAGGAACGTCGCTTCCGGAGCCATACCAACTGGTGATGTAGATCGCATTCGCCACGTTGGTCATGGTGATGTTGCTGAAGCTGAGGTTCTGCACTACGCCGCCGTTGCCCCGCCCGGCCTTGAGGCGGATGCCGTTCTGCGTGTTGATGAACGTGCAGTTGGTGACGGTGACGCCGTTGACGCCGTAGTTGGTCTGACCGCCGATGGACAAACCGTGACCGTAGCCAAAGACGTCGTCCCTGATAATGACGTTGTTGGGGGGATTCCCACCAGTGCTGCCGGACTTAATGGCGATGTTGTCGTCTCCGGTCGAGATGTCGCAGTTTTCGATCAGGAAATTCTTGCCGTTGGGGTCGATCCCGTCGGTGTTGGGCGAATTCGAAGGGCTGGTAATGGTCACGCCGTTGATGGTGATGTCGGTGGTTTTCGTGCCGCTGAACGTAATGCCTTCCTTGGGTGTGTTCTGCAAGGTGACATTCTCGACCGCGACGACTTGGCCGTTGGAGAAATTGAGGAACTTTGGCCTGGTGCCGGTGCTTGCCCACCAGGACGCGCCGTTGCCGTCGATGGTGCCCGTGCCGCTCAGCATGTCGCTGTGGGCGTTCTTCCAGTAGATGTAATACGAGTAACCATTGGGGCCGGAGTTGAAATCCGCCATGTCCTCCGCTTGCAACGTTCCGTCGACCTGGAGATTGACGTTGCTCAGGTTGCTCAGGTTCATCGGATCGCACTGGAACGTTCCGGCCGGTATGACCACCGTCCCGCCGCCGCCGTTGCTGCAAGCGTTCATCGCAGCGCTGATGGCCGCGGCGTTGGTCGCGGCCGATGCGCTGGTGCCGCCGCCGTACTGGGGGTTGGTGATGTTGTAGTAATCCGGATCGTTGTTGGGATTGGGTGGAATGTACGGCATGATCGGATCGTCGGCCCAGACCGCTGTTGTCCCGGCCAGCGGTCCCAAGAGCAGTGCCGTCCCGCTCAACACAGACGAATAATGCGCGCGTCGCCTCGCCGCCCGACGCTGGCGGTCAATCTTCAAATCTGGCATTGGAAAAACCCCTTCCTGGTGAGTCCCAAACCCCCGTTCTCTCCCGTAGCCCCGACGCAGTATAACTTCGTGTCCCCATTTCGTCGTACAAATTTCGCAAAATTTGCACGCACAAGCGCACCGCCGATTGATCTATAGATCGAATCTTTGAAGGAATTGAGGTGCTGCTTTAGGCGCTCAGACCTAACATCAAATTCCCGATGGCTAGCCAAAGCTCCATCGGCCGCGCCCCAAGCTCTTTGGGCTCTATTGCGTCCATGGGTCGCCCATCGGCGGGCCGAGGCTGTGATCGCCGCGTGCCGCTCGGTTCCGCTGCCGGCGCAGGCACAAAGTTCCCCCCGCTAAAGCCAACAGCCCCAGCGTCCCCGGCTCGGGCACGGTGGGGAGATTAAAGGAAAAGATGGTTCCGTCGCCGTAGGTGCCGCCATATTCGGTCATGCCGTACAGCATCGAGCCGGACTGGAGCAGGGAACCGTTCGGGTTCCGCCCGTCGCTGCCTCCTTGAAAGAAATAGAGCGAGTTGAAGCTGGCCGTTTGGGCGGCGGCGGCCATGAGGCCGATCGGCGCGGCCGCGAGCATGACTTGGCATTTCCACGCTGCCGCCCGTTCGAGTCCGGATTCTCGGTGGCGCAGTGCATGTGTGAACATGGTCTCTCCCTTCGAGTCAAAATCGCTGATGGCCCAAATCGGATCTGTCCATGTCGCACGGACAAACCCCCAATCAACCCGACGCGGTGTGGCTACTCAGCGGAACCGGCGCGTGTGCCGGTTTGCGGCGTTGTCGGCACAGAAGCAGCCCCGCCCATCCCAGCAGTGCCACGGATGCCGTGGCCGGTTCCGGCACGAAAGTATCGCCGTATTCTTCAAAGTTGGGACTGTTGGTAGCCGTGACGTTCAGGCCCGAGAGGTCCAGGTTGGACGCGTAGTAAATATCCGCTCCCCAAGAGCCGCTGGGGTCGCCGATGAGGTTCACGTTGCTGAATGAAATGCTGTCGATGTTACGTGGCGGTTGGTCGGTGGAATCTGCCGGGGTGCTGTTCAGACCGTAAATGATCGCAACGTTGTAGTTGCCGGCGCACGTCGCGTTAATGTTGCTGAAAGAGATATTATCGAAGAACGGATACGCATCGGTGTTATTGACTTCGTCAACCGTGACGGAAGGATCTTTGGGATTGGCAAGCCCATGCAAAAAACCATTAGGCGGCCACTCGTTGTGGCCGTAATGGTCGCCGCTGTCATACCAGCTGTTGATGACGATCGCAGTGCTGACATTCGTCATCGTGCAGTTGCTGAAGGTGACGTTCTTGACCACCCCGCCGTTGCCTTTTCCGGCTTTGAGGCGGAAGCCGTAGTTGGTGTTGGTGAAGGTGCAGTTGGTGACGGTCATGTTGGTGAGGCCCATGTTGGTTTGTCCACCAATGGACAACCCGTGCCCGTAGCCGAACGTGCAGTTGGTGATCCTGATGTTATTGCAGCCGTTTTGGACGTTGCTGGGGCTGCACTTGAGCGCGATGTCGTCGTCGCCGGTGGAGACGTTGCAGTTTTCGATCAGAATATTGTTGCCGTTGGGGTCGATGCCGTCGGTGTTGGGCGAATTCGAAGGATTGAAGACCGTCACACCGTCGAACGTGACGTCGGCGGTTTGGCTGCCGCTGAAGGTGAAGCCTTCTTTGGGTGTGTTCTGCACGTGCAGGTTCTCCACGGCGACGACTTGGCCGTTGGAGAAATTGATGAACTTTGGCTTGGAGCTGCTTCCCGACCAGGAAGCGCCGTTGCCGTCGATGGTGCCCGAGCCGCTCAGCATGTCGTTGTAGGCGTACTTCCAGTAGATGTAATAGCTCCCCGCCGGGTTGCTGCCGAAGTCCGCCATGTCCGGCGCTTGCAGCGTTCCGTCGACCTGGAGATTGACGTTGCTCAGGCCGTTCAGGCTCATCGGAGCGCACTGGAATATTCCGGCCGGTATGACCACCGTCCCGCCGCCGGCGGTGCTGCAAGCGTTCAGCGCGGCGTTGATGGCCGCGGCGTTGGTCGCGGCCGATGCGCTGGTGCTGCCGCCGTACTGGGGGTTGGTGATGTCGTAGTAATCCGGATCGTTGTTGGGATTCGATGGAATGTACGGAAAGATCGGATCGTCGGCCCAGACCGCTGTCGTCCCGGCCAGCGGTCCCAAGAGCAGCGCCGTCCCGCTCAACACAGACGAATAATGCACGCGTCGCCTCGCCGCCCGACGCTGGCGGTCAATCTGCAAATATCGCATTGGAAAAACCCCTTCATGGTGTGAACCCCAACCCCCGTTCTCTCCCGTTGCCCCGACGCAGTATAACTTCGTGTCCCCATTTCGTCGTACAAATTTCGCAAATTTTGCACGCGCGAATGCGCCGCGATTGTTCTATAGATCGATTCTTTGCTGAAATCGAACCGCGACTCAACCGCGCGAACCTTGATCAAACGCCTTGCGGAAGAGCCAAACGTCTGTCCGCCGCGTCACGAGCCCCTCAGGTCTTGGACAGGTCAAATTCGCCTACCTCACGGCTTGACAAGGTAATAGCGACTGTTAGAGTTCCTCGTCTTTCCCCTTTTTGGCGCGATAATGGCGACCGCGAGGGGTTGGCGGATTTGGAAACGGAATTGCCGGTATGACGGGTGATCGGATCAGGATTCGGATGGAAGCTTACGACCATCGCGCCCTGGATGCGTCGGCGAAGGAAATCGTCGACCATGCCAAGCGGACCAATGCGCGCGTATGCGGCCCGATCCCGATGCCCACCCGCATCGAGCGCTATACGGTGTTGCGCAGCCCGCACATCGACAAGAAAAGTCGCGAGCAGTTTGAGATGCGGACGCACAAGCGCGTCATCGATATTTTCGAGCCCACCGCCAGGACGGTGGAAGCGCTCAATCGCCTGGTGGTGCCGGCCGGTGTATTTGTGAAGATCAAGGCTTAACTTTTATTGTGCATGCGTCCCTGCTCTTAAGGGGCGTTTTTCGTTGTCGGCTTTGCCGGACCGCGGGGTTCATCCAAGAACCCGACCGCCCGCAAAACGGGCCGCGTGTCGCGGGTGAGGTTTTGTCGCATGACCCCAGCATTGTTGGGCAAGAAAGTAGGGACGACCCGCGCGTACGACGACAAGGGCACCAGCGTGCCCGTGACCGTCGTGCAGGCGGGGCCGTGTCACGTGACGCAAGTGAAGACCGTCGACAGCGACGGCTACAACGCCGTGCAGCTTGGCTTTGAGGACGTCAAGGCCAAGTTGAGCACGATCCCGCTGATCGGTCACGCGGCCAAGGCGGGCGTCGGCCCCAAGCGGTTTTTCCGCGAAGTACGCCTCAAGGAGCCGACGAATTTGACCGCCGGCGCCAAGGTCGGCGTGGAGTTGTTCAACGACGTTAAGTTCGTGGACGTGATCGGCACCAGCAAGGGCAAGGGCACGGCCGGCGTCATGAAGCGTCACCACTTCGGCGGCCAATGCAATTCCCACGGCACCGAGCGCAAGCACCGCTCCCCCGGTTCCATCGCGTCGCGCGCCACCTGGCGCGGCCAGTGCGGCAAGCCCAAGAAGGGCGTGCGCATGGCCGGGCATATGGGCATGGATCGCGTCACCACGCGCAACCACCGGCTGCTCAAGGTCGATGCCGAAAACAGTCTCCTGCTCATCATAGGAGCCCTGCCCGGACCCAACGGCGGGCTCCTGTTCGTGCGCAAGAGCGTCACGGCTCAGGTGAAAGCGGAGACGGATAAAGATAAGAAGCAGGCGGTTAAGCCATGATAGAGGTTCCGGTATTCGATCAGAATGGCCAGAAGGTTCAGAGCCTTCAGGTCGACGAAGCCAAGCTGGGCGGGCAGGTCCGCAAGGAGCTGCTGAAGCAGGCGATCGTCGCCTATCACGCCAACCAGCGGCAGGGCACCGTGCGCACGCTGGCCCGCGGCGAGGTCGCCGGCTCTACGCGAAAGGTGTTTCGCCAAAAGGGCACGGGCAACGCCCGCACCGGCGGAATCCGCAACCCCATCAAGAAGGGCGGCGGACACGCCAAGCAGAAACGTCCCAAGGATTGGCGCCAGGCGCTGCCCAAGAAGGCCCGGCGGCTGGCACGCAACAGCGCCATTCTTATGAAGTTGCAGAGCAACGACATCCGCGTGCTCGATGAATTAAAGTTGCCGGAGGCCAAGACCAAGCACATGGCCAGGATTTACAAGGCCCTGGGCATCGACCGAAGCTGCCTGCTGGCCATCGACGGCCGGGACGAATCCGTCGAGCGCTCGGCCCGCAACCTCGATCGCACCGTGTTGACCACCGTGGCGCAGCTCAACGCGTGGGACATTTTGCGGAACCGCACGCTCCTGCTGACCAAGGCGGGTTTGGAAAAGATTCTGGCGTAAGAGGCGCGACATGGACAGCATCAACGTCATCATCAAGCCGCTGGTCACGGAAAAGAGCACGCATCAGCAGGAGACGCGCAACGTCTACGCGTTTCAGGTGCGTCAGAGCGCCAACAAGGTGCAGATTCGCCGGGCGATCGAGTCGCTTTACAAGGTGCGCGTGCTGGATGTGCGGACGATGAACCGCAAGGGCAAGCCGCGGCGCTCCCGCGCCGGCCTGTCGCGCACCAGCGATTGGAAGCGCGCGATCATCACGCTGGATGAGAATTCGAGGATCGAATTGTATTGACCCGGAGCCCCGCATGGACATGCGGGGCTTGTTTTGGAGTAAGCCATGGCGATCAAATATTACAATCCGACCTCCCCCGGCCGGCGCGCCGGATCGGTGCTCGATTACGGCGCCGTGCTGACCAAGTTCGAGCCCGAGCCGTCGCTGGTGATCGGGCAGTGCCGCGCCAACGGCCGCAACCATCGGGGGATCATCACCGTCAAGCATCACGGCGGCGGCTCCAAGCGTCTGTATCGGCTGATCGACTTCAAGCGCAACGCCAAGGACGGCATGCCTGCCGCCGTCGAAGCCATCGAGTACGATCCCAACCGCAGCGTGCACATCGCCCTGATCAAATACGAGGACGGCACCAAGTCGTACATCCTTTGTCCCAACGGGCTGAAAGTCGGCGCGAAGGTGGTGGCCGGTCCCGACGCTCCGCCGGAAATCGGCAACTGTCTTCCCCTGGTCAACATCCCCACGGGCCTGGAGATTCACAACATCGAGATGAATCCCGGGCAGGGGGGCAAGCTGGTGCGAACCGCCGGCGGCGTAGGAAGGCTGGGAGCGCGCGAAGGGCTGTGGGCGGTCATCATTCTGCCCTCCGGCGAAATGCGCCGCGTGCGCAGCGCCTGTCGCGCCACCATCGGGCAGTTGGGGAACCTGGATTGGATCAACGTTAGCATCGGCAAAGCCGGGCGCATGCGGAACATGGGCAAAAGGCCGCACACGCGGGCCAAGGCCATGAATCCCATCGATCATCCGCTGGGCGGCGGCGAGGGCCGCAGCAACGGCGGACGCCATCCGGTGAGCCGGACCGGCGTCCCCGCCAAGGGCGGAATCACCCGCAGCCCGCGCAAAAACAGCGAGAAACTGATCCTGCGCCGCCGAAAGTTCGGCACGCATCAGCAACGCCCGCAGACGGTGAACCTTTGACGTGGAATGACGAATGACGAATGACGAAATTCGAATGAGCGCGGACGGATGCATTTTTTTTCATTCGTCATTTGTCATTCGAATTTCGAATTTGACCGGTGACTGGGAGCAGATATGAGCCGTAGCGCAAAGAAGGGTCCCTTCGTTGACGAGAAGCTTTTCCGCAAGGTGTCGAAGCTCAACGAGAACCGCGCCAAGCAGCCGATCAAGACGTGGGCTCGGGCCTGCACCATCATTCCGGAATTCGTGGGCCATACGTTTGAGGTCCACAACGGCAACAAGTTTTTGAAGGTGTTCGTTCAGGAAGACATGGTCGGGCACAAGCTGGGCGAGTTTTCGCCGACGCGGATATTCAAGGGCCACAGCGGTAAGAAGGCGGCGGTCGCGGCCGCGGCGGCAGCCGCGGGCGGCGCGGCTCCGGCCCCGGCGCCGGCCAGCAGTTAGTGCGTGGCAGGAATGATTTATGCCTTTTGAAGCCAAACATCGGTTTGCCAGGATCGCGCCGCGGAAGGCGCGGCTGCTGATGGACCTGATCCGCGGCCGCGACGTGGACGACGCCATCACCCTCCTGCAATTCTCCAAGCAACGGGCCAGCGGCATGATCGAAAAGGTCCTCCGCAGCGCCGTCGCCAACGCCGCCGAGCAGGAAGTCCGCTCTCGAAATGCCCTGTACGTCGCCAAGTGCTGGGTTGATCCCGGCCCGGTCATCAAGCGGTTTCAGCCCAAGGACCGCGGCAAGGCCTATTCCATCCTCAAGCGCACCAGCCACCTGGTGGTGACGCTGGATGAACGAAAGTCCAAGGACGCGAAGGACGTTACTCATGGGTCAAAAGGTTAATCCGATCGGTTTTCGCACCGGCATCACCGAGGACTGGAAGAGCCGATGGTACGCGCCCAAGTCGGCGTTCGGGGACTTCCTGGTCGAGGACCATCGCGTCCGCCGGTTTATCGATGAAAAGCTGAATCGCCACCCGCCTTTCGCCGCCGTCGCCGACATCCTCATCGAGCGCACGCGCGAGGAAGTGACGATCACCTTGAAAACCGCGCGTCCGGGCCTGGTCATTGGGCCCAAGGGCGCCGAAGTCGACAAGCTGCGCGAGGAACTGGAAGACCTGATCAAGCGGAAAGTGGCCCCGCTCAAGGTCATCGAGATCAAGAACCCGGACTTGAACGCGCAACTGGTCGCCGAGGCGATTGCCGAGCAGCTCAAGAAGCGCGCCAGTTTCCGCCGCGTGATGAAGATGCGCATGGAAGCGACGATGCAGGCCGGGGCCAAGGGCATTCGCATCGGCGTCAGCGGGCGTCTGGGCGGCGCCGAAATCGCCCGCAGCGAAAAGTCTGTTACGGGCTCGGTGCCCCTGACCACGCTGCAGGCGGACGTGAACTACGGCTACGCCATCGCCTTCACGACCTACGGCACCATCGGCGTGAAGGTCTGGATTTATCGCGGCATGTACGGCGAGGAAGTGTTGGAGACGGATGTTCGTCCCGGCGGAGGCCCGCGAAGAGGAAGGCGCTGATTGTTTTCTTCACGTTTCGCGCACGATGAAACGTGAAGAAAGAGAAATGAAAGCGTTCGGTGTTCGATGGCGATGATGCCCAAAAGAGTGAAGTTCCGCAAAAGCCATCGCGGCAAGATGAAAGGCGCCGCCACGCAGGGCAATACCGTGGCATTCGGCGAATACGGCCTGCAGGCGCTGCGCAACGCGTGGGTCACGGCCCGGCAGATCGAGGCCGGGCGCGTCGCGTGCAGCCACTTTTTGCGGCGCGAGGGCCGCGTCTTCATCCGCATCTTTCCCAGCAAGCCCATTTCCGGCAAACCGCTAGAGACGCGCATGGGTAAGGGCAAAGGCGAGCCGGAGTATTGGTGCGCCGTGGTCAAGGCCGGAACGATGATGTTCGAGATCACCGGCGTGGACGAGGCCACCGCCAAGCGGGCCCTGGCGCGCGTGGCCCACAAGATGCCCATTCCGTGCCGGTTCGTGCATCGCCGCCATGCCGTGGCCTAAGCCAGTGTCGAGGCCCTTATGAAGACCAAAGAAATGCGCGACAAGGAAACCGATCATCTGCGGCTGGAGTTGGCCGAGCAGCAAAAGCACCTGTTCACCCTGCGCTCCCAGGCGGTGACCGAGAAGCTGGAAGATCCCAGCCAGCTTGGCAAGGCGCGGAGGGTGATCGCCCAATTGAAGACCATCCTCCGCCAGCGCGAGATCGAAGCCCAGAAATCGAAAGCGGCCGGAACGCAACCGGCCAAGAGTTGACCATGGCACAGACAACCGGCGTACCAGCTTCTTTGGCTGCCCAGCGTGCGGCGTTGCGGACGATCATCGGCCAAGTGGCCTCCGACAAGGGCAACAAGACCATCAAGGTGGTGGTCAATTACCAGTTGCGCCACCCCAAATACGGTAAATATCTGAAGCGCCGCACCGTGCTGCACGTGCACGATGAGAAAAACCAGGCCAAGGAAGGGGACACCGTGGAGATTGCCGAATGCCGGCCGCTCAGCAAGACCAAGCATCATCGGCTGTTGCGCATCGTGCAAAAGGCCCCCGAGCGGGCCGTGCAAGTTTCCGCCGAGGAAATCATGACAGGAAAGGCGCCGGAAGCGCGATGAAAGGAAAAGGAGTTGCTGGTTGTTAGTTGCTGGTTGCTGGAAAAAACGGCCATCGTCTTTTCCAGCAACCAGCAACTAGCAACCAGCAACTGATTCGCCATGATTCAGCAACAGACCTATATCGACATCGCCGACAACACCGGCGCCAAGCAGGCGATGTGCATCAAGGTCCTGCGCGGCAGCAGCAGCCGGGGCAAGTTCAAGCGCAAGGTCGCCCACATCGGCGACGTGATCATTTGCGCCGTCAAGAAGGCCCTGCCGGCCGGCGAGATCAAGCAGGGGGAGATCATCCGCTGCGTGGTCGTCCGCACCAAGCATCCGACCCGGCGCAACGACGGCAGCTACGTGCGATTCGACCGCAACGCCGCCGTCGTCATCGACAAGGATAACAATCCGCGCGGCACGCGCATCTTCGGCGCCGTCGCCCGCGAGCTGCGCGACAAGAATTTCATGAAGATCGTTTCGCTGGCCAGTGAAGTGGTGTGACAAGGAAGATCGAGCAATGCCAAGACGCATCAAGACAGGTGACCAGGTGGTGGTGATCGCCGGCGCCGACAAGGGCCGAACCGGCCGCGTGCTGCGCCTCTTGGTGGACAAGGACCGCGTCGTGGTCGAAGGCATCAACCGCGTATGGAAGCACGTGCGTCCGTCGCAGCGGTATCCGCAGGGCGGTCGCATCCAGAAGGATGCGCCCATCCACATCAGCAACGTGATGCCCCTGGACCCGAGCACCCACAAGCCGACGCGCCTGCGGTTCGAGGTTCGCGATGGAGTGAAGCATCGCATCGCCGCCGCCAGCGGCACCGATTTGGGCGTCGTCGGGAAGAAATAGTTCGAGGCGTGTATGGCCGAGGAAAAAAAGGAAAAGCAAAAGCAGCCCAAGCCCGAGGGCCAAAAATCCCAGGGGCAAAAGCCCCCCAAGGGCGAAGCCCAGGCCAAGGGCGGCGGTGGCAAGAAGGAAAAGAAGCCCAAGGGCCCGGCCGCCGAGCCGCAGGAGCAGGAAGGCCCGCAGATTCCGGCGCCGCCGCCGCGGCTGCTCCTCTTTTACCGTGACAAAGTCGTGCCCGCTTTGAAGGAGAAGTTCGGATACACCAACGCCCTGGCCGTGCCGCGGCTGGAGAAAATCGTCATCTCCATGGGCGTCGGGCGCCTGGCCACCGGCGCCGAGAAGGGCAAGATCGAGCAGGCGGAAAAGGAACTGGGCGTGATCGCCGGCCAGAGATGCGTCCGCTGCAAGGCGCGCAAGAGCGTGGCCAATTTCAAGGTCCGCGAGGGCCAGGAAACCGGCCTGAAGGTCACGCTGCGCGGCGCGCGAATGTACGAGTTTCTGGATCGCTTGGTCACCTTGGCGATTCCGCGCGTGCGCGACTTCCGCGGCCTTTCCCCCGACAGCTTTGACCAAAGCGGCAATTTCAACTTCGGATTTCCTGAGCAGACCGTGTTTCCCGAGGTCAATGCCACCGAAGTGCAGTTCCAGCAGGGCATGAACATCACGGTGGTGAGCACCGCGCCCGATGCCGACCAGGGGCGCGAGCTCCTGAGGCAGTTTGGATTTCCCTTCCGCACGGATGAGAAATCGCAACGGTAATGGAGTGAATCTATGGCGACCAAGGCCTGGATCAGCAAGCAGAAGCGCCGCGAGGCGATCGTCAAAAAATACGCGGAGATTCGCCGGCAGCTCAAAAAGGAGAAAAATTTTGCCGCCCTGGCCAGGCTGCCGCGCGATTCCAGCCCGACGCGCTCGCACAACCGCTGTCAGTTGACCGGCCGGTCGCGCGGCGTGCTGCGGAAGTTCAAAATCTCCCGCATCATGCTCCGCGAACTGGCCGCGGCGGGAAAAATCCCGGGCTTGAGGAAGGCGAGCTGGTAACGAAGTCCCCAACGAGTGGAGCGATGAACAATCAAGATCCCATCGCAGACATGCTGACGCGAATCCGCAACGCCAACCGCGTCGGACGCCGTATGGTCCTGATCCCCAGGAGCAAGATTTGCCGCGGCATCGCCCAAGTCCTCAAGGACGAAGGCTACATCGAGGAATTCGACCTCATCGACGACGGCCGCCAGGGCCAGTTGCGCATCAAGCTCAAGTACTCGATCAACGGCGAGAAGGTGATTCACGAGCTGGATCGCCAGTCCAAGCCCGGCCGGCGCGTCTATCGCAAGGTGGATGACCTGCCCAAGGTGCTCAACGGCATGGGCATCGCCGTCGTCAGCACCAGCAAAGGCGTCATGAGCGACCGCATGGCGCGCGAGCAGAACGTGGGCGGAGAGTTGTTGTGTACGGTCAGTTGAATTTAGCGGCGGTGCGAAGCACCGCGGGTTTCCTATGAGTCGCATCGGAAAAAAGCCCGTCCCCCTTGGCGCCGCCAAGGTGAACCTCGCCGACGGCCTGGTCAAAATCGAAGGCCCCAAGGGCAAGCTGGAGCTGCGCGTTCACCCGGCGATGAAAGTGACGCTGGACGCGGCCAAAAAAGAATTGGTCGTCACGCGCCCGGACGATGAGCGTCAAAGCAAGGCCCTGCACGGCCTGACGCGGTCCCTGCTGGCCAACATGGTCGAAGGCGTGCTCAACGGATACAAAAAGACCCTGGAAGTGCAGGGCGTCGGTTACAAGGCCGAGATAAGGGGCCAAGAGTTGGTGCTGGCGGTCGGCTACGCCAACGCGGTCAGCGTGCCCATCCCGACCGGCCTGACGGTGAAGCTGGAAGCCAACAAGATTCACGTGACCGGCGCGGACAAGCAAATGGTCGGCCAGTTCGCCAGCGACGTGCGCCGCGTGCGCAAGCCCGAGCCGTACAAGGGCAAGGGCATCCGTTACGAAGGCGAAGTGGTCAAGATCAAGCCTGGCAAGGCCTTTGCCGGCGCCGGAGCGGCCACTGGTAAGTAAGGAGAAGCCGTGGCGGACAAAAATAAACTCAAGCAAGCGCGTTTGCAGCGACGCAAGTGGTCGACGCGGTCGCGCATGTTCGGCACGCCGCAGCGGCCCAGACTCAGCGTCTACCGCAGCGACAAGCACATTTACGCCCAGCTCATCGACGATTATGCGGGACGGACGCTGGCGGCGGTCGCCAGCACCTCGGCCGAGGTGCGCGGGCCGCAGCTCAAGAACGGCGGAAACGTCGCCGCGGCCAAGCAGGTCGGACTGGCCATCGCCGCCAAGGCCAAGGCCGCGGGAATCTCGGCCGTCTGTTTCGACCGCGGCGGGCGGCGCTACCACGGCCGCGTCAAGGCCCTGGCCGATGCCGCACGCGAGGGCGGTTTGAAATTCTAACCACGAGAAGAGGATGACCCAGCAAGATCAACAGCCCGGTTCCCAGCAACCAGCGCCACCGGCCACGAATCAACCCGCGCCGACCGCGCCCGCCCAAGCGCCCGCGCCGCCAGAGGCGCCGGCGCCGGAGCATCGCGGCCGGGCGGAAACGGGCCGGGGCCGCGGCGGTGGCCGCGGTGGGCCGGGCGGCCGCTCTGGACGCGGCGGGCCTCCACGCGATCGCGGCGGCGCCGGACGCGACCGCGATGAAAGCGGCGTCGAATCCGCCGTGGTACGAATCTATCGCTGCTCCAAGGTCGTCAAGGGCGGCCGCACCTTCAGCTTCGGCGCCTTGGTCGTCGCCGGCGACCGACGCGGAAACGTCGGCATCGGTTACGGCAAGGCCAACGAGGTTCCGCCCGCCGTGGAAAAAGCGACCAAGGATGCCCGCAAGCAGATGTTCAAGGTCAATCTGAAAGGAAGCACGATTCCGCACTTGGTCAAAGGCACCAGCGGCGCCAGCACGGTGGTGCTCGTGCCCGCGCGGCCCGGCACCGGCGTCACCGCCGGCAAGAGCGTCCGTCCCTGCGTCGAACTGGCCGGAATCACCGATGTCTTGACCAAGGCCTACGGCTCGACCAGTCCCAAGAACCTGGTCAAGGCCACCGTCGCCGCCCTCAAGCAGCTGCAGAACGTCGAGCAGGTCGAGCAGAGCCGCGGCGTAAAACTGCCCCGCAGCGCCGGAGAGCTGGTCTCAACGTAAACGCGGAGCCCCGCATGTACCTGCGGGGCTTCGGCGGCGCGGGCGACGCGATTCACAGTCGGCAGGTATAGAATATGAGCATGATTCATGAGATCACGTCCGCTGTTTCGCGTTACCGCAAGCCCACGCGCAAGGGCCGCGGCGAAAGCAGCGGCAAGGGCAAGACCTGCGGCCGCGGCACCAAGGGCGCCAAAGCACGCGTCGGCACATACATCAAACGCGGACACGAGGGCGGTCAGACGCCCATCTTCCGTCGCTTTCCCAAGCGCGGTTTCAGCAACGACGATTTTGCGCGGCGGTTTCACATCGTGAATCTGTCCGACCTGAACGCTTTCGACGATGGCGCCGTGGTGGACGGTGCCGCTTTGATCGAGGCGGGCCTAGTCCCTGATGATCGTCAGCCGCTCAAGGTTCTGGGCGACGGTCAGCTCAAGAAGAAACTGACGGTTGTCGCCGCCTGGTACAGCCGATCCGCGCACGCGCAGATTCTGGCCGCCGGCGGCGCCGCTCAGAATGTCAAGGGCGAAGCGTTTGCGTTTCCCAAGCCCAAGAAGAAATTTGTTCCGCGTGAGCCGGTCAAGAAATCCAAGCCGGCGTCAGAGGCCCCGGCCCAGCCGCCAGCCGCCGGCGAAGCTAAGCCCGCCGGTGAGGTCAAGGCCGCCGGCGAAGCCAAGCCCGCCGGTGAGGTCAAGCCTGCCGGCGAGGCCAAGCCTGCCGGCGAGGTCAAGCCTGCCGAGGCGGACCCGAAGGCCCAAGAGTTGTCCTCCTGAAATGCCGTGAACCATGTTCAAGACGTTGATCAACATCTTTCGCGTTCCGGAACTTCGCAACAAGGTTCTGTTCACCTTTTTCATGCTGCTCATTTACCGGATCGGCTATCACGTGCCGCTGCCGGGCGTGGATCAGCACAGCTTTCAGGAACTGGCCAAGAATCAGGACGACAGCAGCGCTGCCGGCCGACTGGCCAGCTACGTCTCGCTGTTTTCCGGCGGCAATCTGCAGCAGAGCACGATCTTTGGTCTGGGCATCATGCCGTACATTTCTTCATCGATCATTTTCCAATTGTTGGCCAGCGTGATCCCGACTTTGGAGAAGCTGCAGAAGGAGGGGGAGAGCGGCCGCAAGAAAATCCAGGAGTGGAGCCGTTACATCACCGTTCCCTTGTGTGTCATTCAGGCGGTGATCTGGATGAGCTACATGTTCAACTCCAGCCGCCAAGGCGGGGTGTCGCTGATTATGCCCCTGTTCCAGCGCCATTATGCCCTGGGCTTTTGGATGATGGGGGTTGTGTCCCTGACGGCCGGCAGCATCTTTTTGATGTGGCTCGGCGAGCAGATCGATGAATACGGCATCGGCAACGGCGTGAGCCTGATCATCCTGGCCGGCATCGTCGCCCGCATGCCCGGCGCCATCGGACTGCTCTCCCAGCAGACCACGCTCACCGGCCAGGCCAGCGGTGTCCACCAGATCACCCTCGGCAAGATCATCTTCCTGGTCGGCTGCTTCATCTTCGTCATCGCCGGCTCCATCATGATCACTCAGGCCCAGCGCCGCATTCCCGTCCAGCAGGCCAAGCACACCCGTGGCCGCCGCATCTACGGCGGCCAAAAGCAGTACCTGCCCCTGCGGGTCAATCACGGCGGCGTCATGCCCATCATTTTCGCCCAGTCCCTGATGCTCTTCCCCGGCGTGCTGTTCGGCTGGCTGGCACACGGCAGCGGCACCGGGTGGTTCCACGACGTCATGGTCTGGTTCAACGATCAGTTCAGCGCCGGCCGCGGCAATAACTACATCTACATCCTCACCGAATCGGCGATGATCTACTTCTTCGCCTACTTCTGGACCACCGTCCAGTTTCAACCCAAGGAAATGGCCAACCAGCTCCGCGACTACGGCAGCTTCATTCCCGGACTCCGCCCCGGCAAACGCACCAGCGATTACTTGGAAAAGGTCATGATGCGCATCACCTACGTCGGCGCCGCCTTCCTGTGCGTCATCGCCGTCGTGCCCTCCATGGTCACCACCAACCTCGGAATCGATATTCGCATCTCGGCGTTTCTGGGCGGCACCGGATTGCTCATCGTCGTATCCGTCGCCCTGGACATGATCCAGCGCATCGAGGCCAACCTGCTGATGCGCAACTACGGCGGCTTCCTCAGCAGCGGCGTCACCGGCGGAAAGGGCAAACGCATCAAGGGCCGACAATATTAGGCTTCCACAGCCAAGCCCCATGCCCATCGTCATCAAAAGCCAGTTCGAAATCGATCGCATGCGCCGCACCGGCCGCCTGGCTTTTCAAATCCTCGAGAAAATGCGCCGCGCCGCCCTCCCGGGCGCCACCACCAAGAGCCTCGACGAATTGGCCAAGGTCGAACTCGACAAAGCCGGCGCCCTGGCGCTGTCCAAAAACTACCCCACCTACAAGCCCGGTGAAGGCTTCCCCGCCTACACCTGCATCAGCGTCAACGAGGAAGTCGTTCACGGCGTCCCCGGCTCGCGAATCCTCAAGGAAGGCGACGTCGCCACCCTCGATCTGGCCCTGTCCCTCGACGGCTACTGCGCCGATACGGCCACCACCGTTGCCATCGGACAAATCAGCCCCAGCCTCCAGCAGCTCCTCAAGGTCACTCAGGACACGCTGGCCCTGGCCCTGGCCAACATGCGCGCCGGCATCCGCTGGTCCAACATCGCTCGCCTCATGCAGCATTACGTCGAGAAGCACGGGTACAACGTCGTGCGCGAGTTCGTCGGTCACGGCATCGGCCGCGACATGCACGAAGAGCCCAAGGTTCCCAATTTCGTGACCGCCGAGCAGCTCAGCGGCGACTTCACCCTCCGCCGCGGAATGACCCTCGCCGTCGAGCCCATGGTCGTCATGGGCGCCCGCGACGTGGACCTATACAAGGACGGCTGGACGGTCTTCACCGTCGATCGCATGCCCGCGGCGCATTTCGAGCACACCGTGGCCGTCACCGACACCGGCGTCGACGTCCTGACCGACGGCCGCGAGCACCTCTCCGCCGTCACCGCCACCAAAGGCGCCTAACGCCTTTAGGTTTAACCGCGTCGCTTGCGACGCGCGTCCCCGCCCGTTTTGACACCGCCCCACACGCGCCCTACACTCGCCGCCTTTCCCGCTGACGGAATCCGCTACATGGACAACGGCGTTGACAAAATCGCCATCGACAAAGCCTCGGCTTTGGTGGAAGCGCTCGGATACATCCAGCGCTTCCACAACAAGGTCGTGGTCGTGAAAGTCGGCGGCTCCATCATGGACGATGAAAGAGCCCTGACCGACCTGCTCAACGACATCGTCTTCATGAACTACGTGGGGATGCAGCCGATCCTCGTGCACGGCGGCGGCAAGGCGATCAACCAGGCCATGGAAACCGCCGGCCTCCAGCCGCAGATGGTCATGGGCCGCCGATACACCGATGAGCGCACGCTGGCCATCGCCGAGCACGTGCTGTGCAATCAGATCAACGCTTTCATCGTCAACTTCATCCAGGCCCAAGGGTGCGAGGCGATGGGCCTGCACTCGCTGGCCAGCGTCGTGTTGTTTGCCGAAAAAACGTACCTGCAAGGGGCCGACGGCCGGCGCATCGACCTGGGCCTCGTCGGCGAAGTCACCAGCGTCAACGCCCGCCTCCTGCAACTGCTGGTGCAGGCCGACTCCATCCCCTGCATCGCCACCATCGCCCGCGACGCCGCCGGCAACAGGCTCAACGTCAACGCCGACACCGCCGCCGGCGCCGTCGCCGCCGCCATGAAGGCCGAAAAATTAGTCGTCGTCTCCGACACCCACGGCATCCGCACCGATCCGGCCGACCCCGCCAGCCTTGTCCGGCACCTGACCATCGGACAGATCGACGGCCTGATCAAGAGCGGCGTGATCACCAGCGGCATGCTGCCCAAGGTCGAGGCGTGCGTCACCGCCCTGCGCGGCGGCGTCAACAAAACGCATATCATCGACGGCCGCATCCCACACGCCCTCCTGCTCGAAATTTACACGGAAGCCGGAATCGGCACGGAGATCGTGAAATAGCCGCCGCGGGGGAGATGGGAATGACGAATGACGAATGACGAATGATAAATGACGAATCAAATTCCAATGACGAATGGGGGCGTCCTTCATTGGTCATTGGTGATTTGGTCATTGATTCGTCATTCGTCATTCGAATTTCGTCATTAGGTATTCGCTCATGAAGCACTTCATCTCCATAGCTTCTTGCACCCTGCAGGAGCTTCAGCACACGCTGGACGTGGCGGCGCAGCTCAAGCAGCAGCTCCGCGCCGCCGGCCGCAATGATCCGATCCTGGCCGGCAAGACGTTGGCGATGATCTTTGAAAAGCCCAGCCTGCGCACGCGCGTCAGCTTCAGCGTGGCCATGACGCAATTGGGCGGCACGGGTCTATTGCTGCGCGGCGAGGAGGTCGGCTGGGGCCAGCGCGAGGCGATCGAGGACGTCGCCCGCGTTCTGTCCGGCATGTGCGACGGCATCACGGCCCGCACCTTCGAGCATGAAAAGGTGATCGCCCTGGCCAAGTGGGCCACCGTTCCGGTCGTCAATGCCCTGACCGATTACAGCCATCCCTGCCAGGCGATGGCCGACGTGATGACCATGCGTGAGAAATTCGGCGATCTTCGCGGCCGCACCCTGGCCTTCATCGGCGACGGCAACAACGTCGCCCGCTCCCTCTCCGTCGCCTGCGGGAAATTCGGCGTCCGTTTCATCCTCGCCACTCCCGCCGGCTACGAGCTTCCCGCCGCCGACATGGATCGCATCATGTCGCAGGTTCCGCAGATGCAGTTCCAAACCGCGCGCGATCCCGCAGCAGCCGTGCGGGATGCGGACGTGATTTACACCGATACCTGGATCAGCATGGGCCAGGAAGCCGAAAAGGCCAATCGCCTGCGCGATTTTCAGGGTTTCATGGTGGACCAGAATCTGCTGAGCCGCGCCCCCAAGCACGCCATCGTGATGCACTGCCTGCCCGCCTACCGCGGCCTGGAGATCAGCGCCGATGTCTTAGAGGGCAAGCAATCCGTCGTTTTCGACCAGGCCGAGAATCGCCTGCATTATCAGAAGGGCCTCTTGGCGGTATTGATCGGTGGGGCATAATCGAGTGCAGTTGGAGACGTGTTCGAGAGGCGAACCCATAACCCGGCGCGGTTCGTCGCGGGCGGAATAGCACATCACCGGCGACGAACGGCGGCACGCAGTTCATCCCTCCACCGCTCCAACTTCGTGATTATCGGCTTGAATCCAGGTGGCCCCGGCGCGACCAACTTAGCGAGAATGCAGCTCAACGGATAATTCAAGTCTGGTGCGCACCCCACCGCCTTAAATGCCTTCCAAATCCGACGAACCCGATTCTGGTTTGCAGGACTCTTGTCGAGCTGCCATTCGTCCCGATGCTTCCAATAGTTCGCGGCATGGTTAATGATTTCCGGAATCGTCATGCCCGACGGATGTCGCGCTCCTCGGACTAGCGCCAGCTTTTTATCGATCCGAACAGAACCACACGTTGCGACTAAATAACGCTGGCAAGCAACGAACCCAAGGCCGATGACGCCCTCTGCACTATCGAAGATCCCGAAAGAATCCGGGTCGGCAGACTGCTTGGCCTGCCGGTAAAGCTTGTCCAATTGTTTGTCGATCAACGCCAAAAGCTCTCCCAAGAACTCGAGATCCCAATCGCAGACGACCTTACCATTGTGGATTAGAAACATACGTGCGATGCGGCTTCACGCCAGCACAGACGAAAGGGGCCGTAGCTATTTACGGTTGGGAGCACAGAAAAAAGATCGCTCAATTTTCTCTCCGCGGGTTGGTCGTCCGCCGCGGCAACGCAGCTTGGCCGACGTGCCGTCCGCAATCGGTTGTGCCCGACTTTCTCCGCGCCTCGTTAAGTCGCATCTTTCGTTCTGACTCTGACGACAATATGAAACACCCAAGCAACCGGGATGGCAAGCACGCCGCCGAGGTATGACGAATTGTGCATGTAGCCGGCGCACAGAAACCGCCGCAGGTCAGTGACATCGTACGGGATGTACCACTGGCGATACTCGGCCAGGTCAATGTGCGCCGTCTGCACGTAGCCGTAGATCAAGCCGCCCAGCCCAAACAGGAGCGTGAAACCGACAGCGACAAGCAACGACCACAGCGTGACGCGAAGCATTCGGCGATGGCCGCGGTGAATGAAGCCGGCCGCACCAACGAGCAAGCCGATCGGGATGCCCATCCACCACGACGCGAGGAAGCCAACCATCGAGGCGCGCACGCGCCGCGGAAGCGGTGTGTCGTTAAAACCAAATTGTCTGAACTTGAACTTGGTGAAATACTCCGGTGCCACGGTGTAGCTGATCTGGTTGTGCGCGATCCCGTAGAGGCCGGCCAAGAGCACCGCGAGGACTACGATCAGCCCATAAACAAGCAGCTTTTTCACAACGGGCATCCAATGCCGGCGAAGAATGATTGAACAGACTGTATAACCCGCTCGCGGCAGGCTGTCCATTTCCGGCGGAATCGGCAGCGGGCAGTACCGATCGTATCTCCATCCTTGCGGTCGACGCCGCGCAGCTGCTTGTCCCTCCGAGAACTGCGTTGCCGGCGTGAAATGTATCTACCGCAGACCCCTCAAAAACCTTCGCCCCCCAAGCCCAGTCTCGATGCAAGATCAGAAACCGCGGATGACGCGGATGACGCGGATGAAAAGGACATTGGCCGTGCCTGGTCAGCTCTCCTTGTACTTTGTATCCGAGTCATCCGAGTAATCCGCGGTAAAGAGTCCGGATTCGAATCGCGCCGCTTTGCCCGCGCGTTTCTTCCATGCGCCAAAAAAACGACTTAAACCACGGAGGCACTGAGACACGGAGGCCAACCCGTCATTGCAGATTTGCCGGCAATTTCTGTCCCCCAAAATATCTTTTAATAGTTGTTGCTTTACCGAGTGACTCGCCAGCGTCAGGAGGCGCCTCCGTGCCTCCGTGACTCCGTGGTTCAGCCTGTAACGCCCCGGGTGTTGCGGTCGGCGGGGGAATTGCCAATATGGGGGGCATGCGGGTGGTTTGCATCAGCGACTGTCACGGTCATCTGCCGGTGATTCCGGCGTGTGATCTGCTTCTGATCGGCGGGGACGTGACGCCGGTGGCGGATCACAGCGTGAAGTATCAGGCGCGATGGCTGAACAACTTCTTGCGGCCGTGGCTGCAACGGGTGCCGGCCCGGCACATCTGCGGCATCGCCGGGAACCACGATTTCATCTTCGAGCAAGCCCCCAGCCGCGTGCCGACGGACCTGCGCTGGAATTATCTCCAGGACAGCAGCATCGTGATCGACGGGCTCAAGATTTACGGCACGCCCTGGCAGCCGTGGTTTTGCGATTGGGCGTTCAACGCCCCGCGCGAAAATGGCGAGGCGTTCCTGGCCCAAAAATATCGGCTCATTCCGCCGGACGTGAACATTCTGATCAGCCACGCCGCCCCGCGCGGCTGGGGCGATCCGGCTCCGGTGGGGGCCAATCTTCCCGACGGCGGCAACCCCGTCGGATCGGTGGCGCTTTTGGAACGGATCCTGCAGCTCTGCCCGCTGCTGACGGTCTTCGGACATCTGCACAGCGGCTACGGCGTGTATCAGGTGCCGTGCCCGATTCCCGGCGACGGAAGCAAAATGGCCCTGCTGGCCAACGCCTCCATTCTGGACGACACCTACCAGCCGGCCAACGCGCCCCTGCAATTCGAGATTCAAGGCGAGGGCAGCTCGCTCACCATTTCCCAAGTTGCCTGACCGCCGCGGCGGCCGCTGCGCGGATCACGGAAACGCCTGCGTCGTGTTCCATTTGTTGATCAGCGCCTGGATCTGCGGCTGATTGGGGTTCAGCTCCAGGCTTCGCTGCCAGGTGGCGATGGCCTGCTTTCGCACCGGTTCCTCGAGCTCCGAACCGGCAATGTATCTCCGCAGCAGGATCATCCCCGTCTGGTTCAGCGCCTGCCAGTAGTCCGGCTTTCGCCGCAGGGCCTCGGCGTACTGGCGATACGCATCATCATCAAGCCCATCCAGCACCAGGGCGTCGCCGTAGCGCTTTCGTGCCACGGTGGTATCCGACAACTTCAACTCCGCCCGCATGACGGCGACGGCGTCAGCCCCGTGGCCCTGGCGGATCAGGTTCCCCGCCAGGTCCATCAGCGCCACCGTCGATTGGCCATCCAGTTCCACCGCCCGGCGATATTCCAGTTCCGCCGCCGCGAAGTTCCCCTTCGCTTCCAACGCCACCCCCAGGTTGCAGTGCGCCGCGGCGGATTTCGGATCGACTTTCACCGCTCGCTGCATCATCGCCAAGGCGTCATCCGGCTGATTCAGCGCCAGGTACACCAGGCCCAGGTTCATGTTCGAATTCAGGTCCGTCGGCTTGAGCTTCAACGCCCGCAGGTAGCACGCCACCGCTTCCTGCAATCGGCTGAGGAACTGGTAGGTGATCCCCAAATTGTAATGGTTCTTGTAATCGTACGGATCGAGCCGCGCGGCCACCTCGTAATGATCCGCCGCGTCGCGGTAATCGGTGCGGCTGCGGTAGATGTCCCCCAGCAACACGTGCGCCATCGTCAAATCCGGATTCTCCTGCACCGCCTCGCTCAGCTCCGACACGGCCGTCTCCGCGTCTCCGTGTTGATACGCCAGCGCCCCTTGGACGTACGCGGCGGTGGCGCGGTCGGGGCGCGTGGTGGGGCGGTGGTGGACGCACCCGCCCAGGCAGCAGACCGCTGCCCAAAGAACAGCCATCCCCAGCTTGATTGCGGCGTCAGCAGCGACGATTGTGTGTTTGGTCATCGTGGTGCAGGGGCGGAAATATAGCCGAGCGACCACCGATCGGCCAGAGCGCAATACATCTCTCTAAATCGGCGGTTGACGATGATTTAAGCCAGTTCTACTATGACTTGAGTTTGTCTCGGCGGCGTACACCGTCCGATAAACTCGGCGAAGTCACTGACTTTAATAATCCGCGGCCCCATCGAATGTTGCAAGGAGGTAGCCAGTGCGTTTACTCATCGCCGTCCCTGTCTTCAACGAGCGCAGATACGTCGAGCCCGTACTGGACAAAATCCACCGCTATTGTCCAGAAATCCTCGTGGTCGACGATGGCAGCACGGATGGCACCGCCGACGTTCTGGCCGCACGATCCGACATTCGCCTCATCCGCCACGGCGAAAACCGCGGCTATGGCCAGAGCCTCATCGATGCCTTCGCCTTCGCGGATGACGCCGGCTACGACTGGGTCATCACCATGGACTGCGACGAGCAGCACGAGCCGGAGAGGATTCCCGACTTCATCCGGCAAATCCGCACCGACTGCTGGGACCTGATCAGCGGCTCGCGTTACCTGCATCCGCGGCACAACGACGACCTGCCGCCCACCGACCGCCGCGCCGTCAACATGACCATCACCACGATTCTTAACGACCTGTTTGCTCTGAACCTGACGGATGCGTTCTGCGGGTTCAAGGCCCACCGCGTCTCGGCCATGCGCCGCCTGCGCCTCACCGAGCCGGGCTACGCGTTTCCGCTTCAGCTTTGGCCCCAGGTCGCCGCCGCCGCTCTGCGCATCACCGAAATCCCCGTCCGCCTGATCTACAACGATCCAACCCGCCACTTCGGCGGCGCTTTGGACGACGTGGGCAATCGCCTGCAGCATTACGTGTACGTGCTGTGCAACGAAATCAAACGCCTGGCCGAGAATCCACTGCCGGCCGCCGCAACGTCCCGACCCTGCTGTTGCGCCTCGCAATAGATCTGCCTGGATGAGCCGCTCCATGTCGCAGCAATCCTCGCCGTATCCCGACTGGAAAGCGCCAAGCGAGGATTCCAAGCTGCTGATTTGGCCCCAGCCCGATCAGATCCTGCGGCACACCTTGGCCAACCATGACCTGCTGGCCGCGGCGTCGTTGCCCATCGGCGGGATCGACTTGCCCGAGCTGCGCCGCCGACAACGCCAATGGCTGGGCCTGGACGGCGACCGCCCACTGCTTGTCGTCGCCCATCAGGCCGAACTGTACCACGCCGGCGTGTGGGCCAAGCTGGCCCTGATGCACGCGGCGGCGGCACGCATCGGCGCTGATACGCTGCTGATCCTGGTCGACAGCGATGTCCCCAAGCATCTGCAGCTTCGCTGGCCGTTATGGTCGCAACCCATCACGGACGATCCAAGCCTCGGCAACGCCCCCTGGAGCGCTCTGCTGGCAGGCCCCACGCCCGGACATATCCACGACCTCAAATCCTCCCTCGCCGCCGCCGCCGGGGCTTGGCCCTTCGTCCCCGCGGCCCTGGAATTCCTCGAGCAGCTTGCCCGTCAATCCATCGATCAGCCCAATCTTCCCGCGACCATCGCCAGTGCCATGCACTGGCTCGATGGGAGCCTGGGCTTGCGCCACCAGAGCATCCTGGCCTCGCCCATCTGGTCCAGCCAGCCCTATCTGGCGTTGGTGCATCACCTCCTGGCCCGCGCGGTCGGCTTTGCCGAAATCTACAACGATGCCCTGCGATCGTACCGAGCCGCTCACCGCATTCGCACCCCCGCGCGTCCCATGCCCGATTTGCACATTCTGACCAATAGCTGCGAGGTGCCGTTCTGGCTGGACGACCTTTCCGCCCAGACTCGCTGTCGCGCCTATGTGCAGCACGTCGGCGGTGCGTGGAAGCTGTCCATCGGCGGCGACTTCTTTGTTTTGGACGAAAAAGCCGATGGCTGGTCCGCCGCCGCCGATCTGAGCCAATTCCTGCATCGCCACAACCTCCGCCTCTCTCCGCGCGCCCTGACGCTGACGCTCTTTTTGCGTCTCCTGGTCACCGATCAATTTATCCACGGCATCGGCGGCGGTCGTTACGACCAAGTGACCGATGCAGTGATCGCCCGTTTCATCGGCATCTCGCCGCCCACTTTTGCCGTGACCACCGCGACCCTCTATTTTCCCACGGTCGTCGGCACAAGCCTGCCGTGCCTGCCGTGCCTGGCCCACGAAGGCCATCGTCTGCGCCACGGTGCCTCGGGCGCGCAGAAGATGCAGTTGGTCCGCGAGATCGAGCAAGCGCCTCGTCGATCGCCGCAGCGTCAGCAGATGTTTCTGCGCATGCACGACCGTCTTGCCGCCGCCGCGCGGACCCATCCCGCCATCGCCGACTGGCAGCAGCGCGTCGCGGATACCAACCGGCGCATGGCGGATGAGTCCCCGCTTTTCGACCGCGAATTCTTCTACGCCCTGCAGCCCCGCGAGCGGCTTGCTTCCCTGATCGAGCTGTATCAGTCGTGCTTTGCGGCCAGCTCAATAAATGCAACCGCAGAGACGCAGAGGGGCACAGAGTTCCGCAGAGAAGAAAAAAGGGGGTCAGGACCCCTTTCCTAGAAGACAAAAAGTAACTGTTTACCGTCGCGTCACTATTTTTCGGGTGGGGTTTTTGATATGTTGCACGCGCCATGGATGGCCGGAGACTGGAACAACGGTACGACCAGGTTTTGCAGGAGGCCCAGTATCTCCGGGGG